>Ga0065165_1000059_pt1 | contig 182314 bp, 150 predicted proteins | sample AraplaMF_Cvi_mMF_FD_63813 | JGI IMG/M metagenome (GOLD analysis project Ga0065165, IMG submission 63813) | Arabidopsis root microbial communities from the University of North Carolina, USA - plate scrape MF_Cvi_mMF (version 2) (version 3) | ecosystem: Host-associated > Plants > Roots >...
TCTTACCCCCTCTCCCGCTTGCGGGAGAGGGCGGGGGTGAGGGCCAGCGGCCGTCGCAGGGCTGCCTCGAGGGCGATCAGCCCGAGCGCTTCTGGTAGATCCGTTCCTTGGCCGCGATCTCGACGAACTCGCCGGCGTGCGACGAGAAGCGCAGCGTCTCGCGTGCCCCCAGGCCGAGGAAGCCGTTGCGGCACAGCGCCTCGGTGAACAGGCCCAGCGCGCGGTCCTGCAGCGCGCGGTTGAAGTAGATCAGCACGTTGCGGCAGGACACCAGTTGCACCTCCGCGAACACGCTGTCCGTGGACAGGCTGTGGTCGCTGAAGACGATGCGTTCCTTCAGCGCCTTGTCCATCAGCACATGGTCGTAGGCCGCCGTGTAGTGCTCCGACAGCGAGCCGTGCCCGCCCGAGGCGCGATGGTTCTCCGAGTACAGCGGCACCTGGTCCACCCGGTACACCCCCGCCTGCGCCTGCGTGAGCGCCTCGTGGCTGATGTCGGTCGCGTAGATCAGCGTGCGGTCCAGCAGCCCTTCCTCCTTCATGAGGATGGCCATCGAGTACGCCTCCTCGCCGCCGCTGCAGCCCGCCACCCAGATCCGCAGCGACGGGAAGGTGCGCAGCACCGGCACGACCTGCTCGCGCAGCGCGAGGAAGTACTCCGGATCGCGGAACATTTCGCTGACCTGTACCGTCAGGTCGCCCAGCACCGAGCGGAAGACCTCCGGCTCGTGCAGCACCCTGCCCTGCAGCTGCGACAGGTTGGCGCAGCCGAAGCGCTGCTGCGCCGCCTTCAGCCGGCGGCGCAGCGAGCTGCCCGCGTAGTCGCGGAAGTCGTAGTGGTAGCGCTCGTAGATCGCTTCCAGGATCAGCCGGACTTCCAGGTCCTGCTCGCGCGCGCCGTCCGTCATCGTGCCCGGGTCCTCAGCGCGGCATCCAGACGCGGACCAGCGAGAGCAGCTTCTCGATGTCCAGCGGCTTGGCGATGTAGTCGTTGGCGCCGGCGGCCATGCACTTCTCCTGGTCGTCCTTCATCGCCTTGGCGGTGAGCGCGATGATGGGCAGCCGCTTGAGCTCCGGCCGCGCGCGGATCTCGCGCATCGCCGTGTAGCCGTCCATCTCCGGCATCATGATGTCCATCAGCACCAGGTCCACCGGCGGCATCGATCCCGGCCCCTGCAGCGGCGCGGCGAGCCGCTCCAGCGCCTCGCGGCCGTTGCGCGCGATGTCCACCTTCACGCCCTTGGGCTCGAGCACCGCCGACAGCGCGAAGATGTTGCGCACGTCGTCCTCGACGATCAGCACGCGCCGTCCCTCCAGCATGTTGTCCCGCGCGCGCACCTCCTTGAGCATGCGCTGGCGCTCGGGCGGCAGCTGCGCCTCGACCTGGTGGAGGAACAGCGTGACCTCGTCGAGCAGCCGCTCCGGCGATCGCGCGCCCTTGATGATGATGGAGCGCGAATAGCGCCGCAGCTGCTGCTCCTGCTGCGGCGTCAGCGTGTGGCCGGTGTAGACGATCACCGGCGGGAAGGCGACATCGTCCTGCGCCGCCATCTGGTCGAGCAGGTCGTAGCCGCTCATGTCGGGCAGGTTCAGGTCCATCACCATGCAGTCGAAGGTCGAGCGGCGCAGCGCGTCCAGCGCCTCGGCCGCGGTGGCCACGCCCTCGATGCGGACCTCGTCGGCGGCCAGCAGGTGGCGGATGCTGTCGAGCTGGCGCGCGTCGTCCTCGACCACCAGCACGGTGCGCAGGCGCTGCGAGAACTTGGCCTCGAGCCGGTGCAGCGCGGTCTCGAGCTCCTCGCGCTTGACCGGCTTGAAGGCGTAGCCGATGGCGCCGCGCTCCAGCGCCTCGTGCGTGTAGTCGGCCACCGAGATGACGTGCACCGGGATGTGCCGGGTCAGCGGCTCGCGCTTGAGGCGGTCCAGCACGCCCAGGCCCGAGTGGTCGGGCAGGTTCATGTCCAGCAGGATCGCGCTGGGCGCGTAGCGCTGCGCGATGGACAGGCCGTTCTCGGCCGTGTGCGCCATCAGGCAGACGAAGCCCATCTCGCGGATCAGGTCGCGCAGGATCAGCGCGAAGCGCTGATCGTCCTCGATGATCAAAATCGCCCGGTCGCCCGGCACCCAGGACAGCCGGTCGTCGTCGAGCTGGGGCAGCCGCTGCTCCGGCGCGGCCGGTGCCGGCTCGCGCAGCAGCGCCTGCGTGGCCGTGGCCATGCCCCCGGTCAGGCCGCCCTCCCCCTCGGGGGCCGGCAGCACCGCGTCGAAGGCGGGAATGGCCGGCGGCGGACTCGGCGGCAGGCCGCCCGGCGCCTGGGCCGGCGACAGCGGCCGCGGACGTTCCCCGGCACCCGGCGCCTCGTGCGCCAGCGGCAGCACCAGGCTGAAGACCGAACCCTGGCCCGGCGTGCTCTGCAGGTGGATGTCGCCGCCCAGCAGCCGCGCCAGGTCGCGCGAGATCGACAGGCCCAGCCCGGTGCCGCCGTACTTGCGATGGGTGCTGCCGTCGGCCTGGCGGAAGGCCTCGAAGATCAGCGCCTGTTGGTGCGGCGCGATGCCGATGCCGGTGTCCTTGACGTTGAAGGCGAGGCGGCCGTCGGCGGTCTGCCCGACCTCCATGCGCACCGAGCCGCGCTCGGTGAACTTCAGCGCGTTGGACAGCAGGTTCTTGAGGATCTGGCCGAGGCGGGCCTCGTCGGTCTCCATCCACTCCGGCGCGCCCGGTGCCAGTCGCAGGTCGAAGGCCAGGTTGCGTTGCGCGGCGACCGGCGCGAAGACCTGCGTCAACTGCTGCAGCAGCCGGGGCACCGACACGCGCTCGATCTGCATGTCGACCTTGCCGGCCTCGATCTTGGACAGGTCCAGGATGTCGTTGATCAGCATCAGCAGGTCGTTGCCCGCCGAGCTGATGGTCTGGGCGAAGCGCACCTGCTCGTCGCTGAGGTTGCCCTCCTTGTTGTCCGCCAGCAACTTGGCCAGGATGAGCGTCGAGTTCAGCGGCGTGCGCAGCTCGTGGCTCATGTTGGCCAGGAACTCGCTCTTGTACTGGTTGGAGCGCTCCAGCGCCTCGGCGCGTTCGGTCAACAGGTCCTGGGCGCTGCTCAGTTCCGAGCGCTGCAGCTCCAGCTGGCGCGCCTGCTCCTCGAGCTGGGCGTTGCTCTGCTCCAGATCGGTCTGCTGCCGCTCCAGGCGCAGCTGCGAATCGCGCAGCGCGTTGCCCTGCTCCTCGAGCTCCTCGTTGCTGGCGCGCAGCTCCTCCTGCTGCATCTGCAGCTCCTCGGCCTGGCGGCGGCTCTCCTCGAGCAGCGCCTCCAGCCGGCTGCGGTCCTTGGCGGCGCGCAGGGCCATCGCGATGGGCTCGGCGACACGGGCCAGCAGCTCGGACTCGGCCTCGCCGACGGCGTGCAGGAAACCCAGCTCGATCACGCAGGACACGCGCCGGTCGGTGCCCGCCGGCGCGATCAGCAACTCGGTCGAGTCGGCGCGCCCCAGCGACGAGGTGATGGGGAGGTAATCGGCGGGCAGCTTCGTGACATGCACCGGGCGGCGGTCGCGCGCCGCCTGTCCGAGCAGCGTGTCGCCGCCGCGCACGACCGGCGGCGCCGCGTCGGTGCCCGTGGCCACGGGCAGCGCGTAGCCGCCCACGCGCAGGAAGCTGCCGTCGTCCTGCGCCACGTAGAACGCGCCGACGCGCGCGCTCGTCCAGCGCGCGAGGAAACTGGTCGCGATGTCCGCGAGACGCTCCACGTGCGGATCGCCCTGCAGCTCGACGCCCAGCCCCGCGAGGCCGGCCTTCAGCCACTCCTCGGTCTTCGCGGCGCGATAGGCGCGCGCACTCAGCACGGCCGCGACGCCGGTCAGGATCAGTAGCAGCGCCGAGCCGCCCCACATCACGCCGGCCGTCTGCTGCACCGCGCCGTCCCACACCGCGCGCCGCTCGGCGGCACGGTCGCGTTCCTCGCGTTCCATCTCGCCGAGCAGCGTCCGGATGCGTTCCATCAGGATGCGGCCGCGGTCGCCCTGCACCGACTTCATGGCGGCCTCGGTCTCGCCGCGGCGGCGCATCGCGATGGACTCCTCCATCTCCGAGAGCTTGGCCTTGAAGAGCTGCTCCGCCGTCTCCAGCCGGCCCAGCTGCGGACGGTAGTTCTGGAAGCTGGCGCGCAGTCGCTCGGCCGCGGCGGGAATGGTCACCTGCGCGGTATTGAAGGGCACCAGGTAGGTGTCGGCGCCGGTGATCAGGTAGCCGCGATGGCCGGTCTCGGCGTCCTTCATCGCGGAGCCCAGCGCCTGGATCTGCTCCTGCACGGCCATCGTGCGGGTCATCGCGTCGGCCGCGTCGGACTGCGCCTGCTGCGAGCGCCAGGAGAACCAGCCCGAGGTCAGGACGGTGACGATGGCCAGCACGAAACCCAGCAGCGTGGGCAATGGCAGCCAGTCGTGGCGGCGCACGCCGTGCGCCAGGTGGAGCGCGGTACCCGAAGAAGCCTTGGAGGCGGTGGACGTCGTGGTGTTCATGAAACGCAAACGGGGCGGCCGGGACGGGGGGCGCATGCTAGCGCGTCCCCGCCCCGGCCGGCCCCAGGAATCCTCGCTGGGTCGATCGGTCGATGACCGGATCCGTCTATTCGCGCGGCTCGCCGCGTTCGTTGACGGTCACGGTCGCTCCCGGCGGTCGCCGGGTCTGCATGTAATGGTCCTGTCCCTTGAATCGATAGGTCACGTCCCAGTACTGCGGGTCGCCGTTGTTGGGCGAGGCGCCGCAGCGCTGCACGTTGCGCACGTCCTTGTCGCGGTTGACGTTGCTGCCGACCACCGCGCCGCCGACCGCGCCGGCGGCCGTCGTCACGGCCTGGCCGGAGCCGCCGCCGAACTGGTGGCCCAGGATGCCGCCCAGCACGCCGCCGATGACGGCGCCGCCGACGTTCGGACGGTCGCGCACTTCCTTCTGCTCGATCCAGCAGCGCTGCTGCTGGTCGCCCATCACGGCGCGCACCGAGACCACCTGCGCCTGGTAGGTCGCCTCGTCGCCGCGGCGGTAGTAGGTCGGCTGCGGATCCGGGCCGTAGCGGTCGCGGCCCACGTTCATGTCCGGGCCGACGCGGCGCGCCGAGCTGATGCGGTCGTCCAGCCCCATGGATTGCAGCGAGGGATAGCTGCCCGGCTGCAGCACGCGGCAGCGGCCGCTGTAGCCCGGATCGGCGCAGACTTCCCAGCGCTCGCCGCGGACCTCGATGGAGGACGCGCGGTCGTCGAAGCCGATCTCCTTGAGGAAATTGACCTGCGAATCCGCGCCGGCCGAGCGGCCGCGGAAATTCTCGTGCTCGTAGAAGGTGATGTCGGCCATCGCCTGACCGGCGAGCGCGCAGGCCGCGGCGGCGACGGCCGCCTTCAGGATGGACCGGGACGGGCGCGCGTGCGGCGTGCCGGTCGTCGAGGGCGCGGAGGATCGGTTCATGACAGTCCCCATCGTGGTTGGTGCGATACCCCCACTGTGGACGTCCGCCCGCGCCCGGTCTGTCGGGCCGCGCTGGCCGAAGCTGTAGGACGCCACGCCGCTCAACGTTCGGCCTGCATCCGCGGCAGCAGCAGTTCGAACATCGTGCCCTGCCGGGCCCGCGAGACGCCGATCAGCGAGCCGCCATGCGCCCGCGCGACGCGTTCCGGTTCCTGCAGGCCGGGACCGACCTGGGCCGAGGACATGCCCGATACCGGCTCGCTGCCGCCGAACAGGTGGATGGAGGCCTCGGGCTCGAGCACGGTGTCGAAGCTGATGCGCAGCATCAGCGAGCGCTGCGCGCCGCCGTCGACCTGGATGCGGATCTCGTGGTCGCCGGCATGGGTCGCGGCCTGCATCAACAACTGGTCGAGGGCCTGCGCCATCAGGTCGGGATCGAAGTCGCCGCTCGTGTCGCCGACCCGCTCGAAGGCCGGGGGCGCCCACATCACGGCCTGGTTGCTCTCGATGTCCAGGCGCTGGGCGGCCAGCGTGGCGAGATCACCGCGCACCGGGCGGACCTGCAGCAGCTCACAGGGCCGGCGCGCCAGGCTGCCCAGGTGGTCCACCTGGCGGCCCAGCAGCGTGGCCGCGGCCTTCACCCGCTGGCCGGCCTTCTGCAGCGAGGGCGACTCGGTCTGGCGGATCAGCAGCTCGGCGTTGAGCATCATGACCGACAGCGGGCTGCGGATGTCGTGGCTCAGCGCGCTCAGCATCAGCGCGTTGACGCGCGCCAGGCGCTCCTGCTCGACGATGCGCTCGGCCAACAGCTGCCGCTGGCGATGCAGGTCGGCGAACACGGCGACCTTGCTGCGCAGCACATGCGCGTCCACCGGCTTGTAGATGAAGTCCACCGCGCCGGCCTCGTAGCCCTTGAAGCTGCGCTGCGCCTCCTGCGAGCCGGCGGTCAGGAAGATGATCGGCACGTGCCGCGTCCGCTCCGCCCCGCGCATCAGCTCGGCCAGCGCGAAGCCGTCCATGCCCGGCATCTGGATGTCCAGCAGCGCCAGCATCACGTCGTTCGTGAGCAGCAGTTCCAGTGCGGCCGGACCCGAGTCCGCCGTCAGCACCTGCAGGCCGGAATCCGCCAGCAGGGCTTTCATCGCGAGCAGGTTCTGAGGCTTGTCGTCCACCACCAGCACGCTCATCTGATCCGCCACGTCGTTCTCCCAATCGTTCGTCTTGAATGTCTGACACGCGCATTGGGCAACCGGCGTGCCCACGCCGCCCTGGGGGATACCCGCCCCTCGATCTCGCCCGGGGATGGCCTTGCGGCCAGTCCGGCGAGCGTACGATCGCGCCCGCCGCGAACTCCGCGCATCTCCCTTGCCCCCGACTTTCCCAGTGCGCCGCCAGCGCGCCCCAGAGGATCCTGATGAAACAGAACAGCGCCGCCGTCGAACAACTCCTGTCCGCGCACCGCGACCAGGTCCTGGCCGAATGGCAGGCCGAACTGACCGCCTCGGGCGGCGGCCGCGCCCTCCCCAGCGAGGTCCGCGAGACCGGCGAGCTGCTGAACACCGTCCTCGCGGGCGTGCGCGCCAACGGCAGCACGGAGAATTTCGACGACGCGCCATGGTCGGGCGTGCGCACGGCGCTCGCCCAGCTGTCGGCCTCGCGCGCGGCGCAGGGGTCGACCGCCGCCGACACCAGCCGCTTCGTGCTGGCCTTGAAGAAGCCGCTCTTCTCCGGCCTGCAGCGCGTCTTCGCCGACCAGCCGGCGCTGCTCGTCGACGCCCTCTGGGAGGTGTCCGCGCTGCTGGACAACATGGCCCAGTACACCGTCACCGCCTACCAGCGCAGCCGCGAGGACATCATCGCGCGCCAGCAGCAGGAACTGCTGGAGCTGTCCACGCCCGTCGTCAAGCTGTGGGACGGAGTGCTCGCGGTGCCGATGATCGGCACGCTGGACAGCGGCCGCACGCAGCTCGTGATGGAAGCGCTGCTGCAGCGCATCGTCGAGACCGGCTCCGCGCTGGCCATCATCGACATCACCGGCGTGCCGACGGTCGATACGCTGGTCGCACAGCACCTGCTCAAGACCGTCACCGCGATCCGGCTGATGGGCGCGGACGCCATCATCAGCGGCATCCGGCCGCAGATCGCCCAGACCATCGTGCACCTGGGCATCGATCTGGAGGGCATCACCACCAAGGCATCGCTGGCCGATGCGCTGGCCGTCGCGCTCAAGCGCGCCGGCTTCGTCGTGGCCAAGGCCAGGACCGCCGGCCAGGGCCCGGCATGACGACGCGCATTCCCATCCTGCGCATGGGCAGGACCCTGCTGGTGACCATCCAGGTCGACCTGCAGGACCAGACCGCCCTGGCGCTGCAGGACGACCTGGCCAACCGGATCCAGGACACCGGCGCGACCGGCGTGCTGATCGACATCTCCGCGCTGGAGATCGTCGACTCCTTCATCGGCCGCATGCTGGCCGGCATCTCCAGCATCGCCAAGGTGCTGGGCGCGACCTCGGTCGTCGTCGGCATGCAGCCGGCCGTGGCCATCACGCTGGTGGAACTGGGCCTGTCGCTGCACGGCGTTCGCACGGCCTTGAACGTCGAGCGGGGCATGGCGCTGCTGCGCGAGGCCGACGCGGCGCTCGACGGCGACGCGGATGCGGACGCCGGCGATGAAGGCATCGACGGCAGCTTCGGCGCCGCCCTGCGGGAGGCCGGCCGGTGACCCCGACCGGTGCCGCCTCCGGCGCGATGCCGGTCCGCAGCGAGCCCGACATCGTGCTCGCCCGCCAGCTGGTGCGCCGGCTGACCCAGGAGCTGAAGTTCTCCCTCGTCGACCAGACCAAGATGATCACGGCGGCCAGCGAGCTGTCGCGCAACACGCTGGTCTACGGCGGCGGCGGCGACATGGAATGGGCCGTGGTCCACGCCGGCGTGCGCACGGGATTGCGGCTTGCCTTCGTCGACCAGGGACCGGGCATTCCGGACATGGAGCTGGCGATGAAGGATGGATGGACCTCGGGCAGCGGGATGGGCATGGGCCTGTCCGGCAGCAAGCGGCTGGTCAATGACTTCGAGATCGAGTCGGCGCCCGGGCGCGGGACGCGCGTGACGATCACGCGCTGGAAATAGCATGCGTGCGCATCGTCGCTTCCCCATCGACGACGCGAGTCAGGTGGGCGAGGCGCGACGCGCCGCCCAGGCGCTCGCGATGGACCTCGCCTTCGACGAGGAAGCCGCCGGCCGCCTGGCGCTCGCGGTGACCGAATTCGGCACCAACCTCCACCGTCACGTCGGCCCGGGCCGACAGGCCGCGCTGCTGATCGGACCGGATCGGCCGGACGGCACCCCCGACTGCGGCGTGCAGGTGCTGTCGGTCGATCGCGGCGATGGGATGGACCTGGCCCGCTGTCTGCGGGACGGCTACAGCACCGGCGGGTCCGCGGGCACCGGTCTTGGCGCGATCCGGCGCCTGGCGGACCGTTTCGGGGGTTATTCGGAGCCGGGGCGCGGCGCGGTGCTCGCCGCCCGCTTCGCGCCGCGCACCGACCGGCTGCGCGCCTACGCGCCGCCGCCGGCCTTCGATGTCGCCGGCCTGAGCCTGGCGGCGCCCGGCGAATCGATCAGCGGCGATGCCTGGACCCTGCGCCGCGAGGACACGACCTGGACGATCGCGGTGGCCGACGGCCTGGGCCATGGGCCGGAAGCGGCCGCGGCCGCCGACCGGTTCACCGCGCTGATCGCGCAGGCCGCACCTGCCGCCCTCGCCTCGCCGGCCGGTCTTCTCGAGCGCGCGCACGAGCCCCTGCGCAGCACGCGCGGCTGTGCCGCCGCGGCGACGACGCTGACCGAAACGGGTTCGCAGCTGCGGTTCGGCGGCGCGGGCAACATCGCCGGCCGGCTGATCTCGGGCCTGACCGACCGCTCGCTGCTGTCGCAGCACGGCACGCTGGGTCTCCAGATACGCCGCCTGCAGGATGTGGTCTACGATTGGCCGCCCCACGCGGTGCTGGTGCTGCATTCCGACGGCATCGTCAGCCGCTGGTCGATCGAGGACACGCGCGGCCTGCTGCAGGCCGACCCGGCGGTGATCGCCGGATGGATCGCCCGGGACCACCTGCGCGGCCGCGACGACGCGACCGTCGTGGTGGTCCGCCGCCGAGAAGCCCCGCAAGCACAGTGATGACGCGCATGACAGAGACGAATGTCCCCGACGCCGATGATCCCGCCGCGCTGCGCGACGCGTTGCGCGCCGCCCGGGCGCAGCTCGAGGCGCTGCAGTCCGAGCTCGACGAGACCAACCGCGGCGTGCTCGCGCTGTACGCGGAACTCGACACGCAGGCGCAGCAGCTGCGCCAGGCCACCGAGCTCAAGAGCCGCTTCCTGGCCTACATGAGCCACGAGTTCCGCACGCCGATCGCGTCCATCCGCAGCCTGACGCGGCTGCTGCTGGACCGCGTCGACGGCCCGCTCACCGACGAACAGGAAAAGCAGATCAGCTTCATCCGCACCACGTCGGAAGAATTTGCCGACATGGTCAACGACCTGCTGGACCTGGCCAAGGTCGAGGCCGGCCGCATCGACGTGTCGCCGGCCTGGTTCGAGCTGGTCGACCTCTTCGCGGCGCTGCGCGGCATGTTCAAGCCGGTGCTGGTCAACCCCGAGGTGCAGCTGATCTTCGAGGAGCCGCAGGGCATCGCGCAGCTGTTCACCGACGACGCCAAGCTGTCGCAGATCCTGCGCAACTACATCTCCAACGCGCTGAAGTTCACCGCCCAGGGCGAGGTCCGCGTCAGCGCGGTCGTCGCGCCGGCCGGAACCGCCGGTGCTGGCGGCGGCGGGGGCGGCGGGGGCGGCGACGAGATCACCTTCTCCGTCGCCGACACCGGCATCGGCATCGCGCCCGAGTTCCACGCCGCGATCTTCCAGGACTTCATCCAGATCGGCTCGCCGATCCAGAAGCGCTTGCGCGGCACCGGCCTGGGCCTGTCGCTGAGCAAGCGGCTGGCGGAGTTGCTGGGCGGCCGCGTCGGGCTGCGCAGCGAGCCGGGCGTGGGATCGGTGTTTTCGGTGACCTTGCCGTTGCGCCTGCCCGAGGCGGCGGGCGCCGAAGCCGGAGCCGGAGCCGCCACGGAGGTGCCGCAGGCATGAGCGAGCCGCGCCTCATCGATCGCTCGCAGCATCCGGTGCTGGTCGTCAACGACGACCCGGTCGGGCGCTACACGACGGTGCGGTTGCTCAGCGCGGCCGGCTTCCCCACCCTGGAGGCCGGCACCGGCGCCGAGGCGCTGCGCGTGGCCGACGACAGCCTCTCGGCCCTGGTGCTGGACATCCACCTGCCCGACATCGACGGCTTCGAGCTGTGTCGCCGGCTGCGCGCGCGGCCCAGCACCTTCCGCCTGCCGGTGATCCACCTGACCGCGGCCTACCTCACCGACGAGGACAAGGTCCGCGGCCTGGACGCTGGCGCCGACGCCTACCTCACGCATCCGGTCGAGCCGGCGGTGCTGGTGTCGACGATCCAGGCGCTGGTGCGCACACGGTCGGCCGAGGACGCGATGCGGCGCAGCGAGGCCAAGTTCCGCGCCGTCTATGCGCAGGCGCCCGGCGGCATCTGCCTGCTGAGCGCTGGCGACGGCCGGGTGCTGGACGCCAATCCCGCCATGCTGGCGCTGCTGGGCCTGGGGCCCGACGAGGATGCGGCGCTCATCGGCCGGCCGCTGACCGACTTCGTCGGCGAGGCCTACCTGCCCGCCGCGCGCGCGTTCATCGAGGCGCTGGGCAGCGACGGGCTGCATGCCGAATTCCCGCTGCGCTCGAGCGACGGCGCGGGCGTCCCGATCGAATGGACCGCGTCGCCGCCGATCGAGCCCGGCGTGTGCATGGCGATGGCCGCCGACATCTCGCAGCAACTGGCCCTCGCGCGCCAGCGGCAGGAACTGCTGGATCGCGAGCGCAGCGCGCGCGGCGAGGCCGAGCGGCTGTCGCGCATGAAGGACGACCTGATCGCGGTGCTGTCGCACGAGCTGCGCACGCCGCTGAACGCGATCATGGGCTGGACGCACGTGCTGCAACGGCACAGCCCGCCGGACCTGCTGGCCAAGGGCCTGGGCGCGATCGACCGCAACGTGTCGATCCAGGCGCGGATGATCACGGACATCCTGGACATGTCGCGGCTCAACATCGGCAAGCTGCCGCTGGCGCGCGAACGCGTCGAGGCCGGCGAGGTGCTGCGCGCGGCGGTGGCGGCGATGCAGCACACGCTGGACGAGAGCGGCCACCGCATCGTGCTGGACCTGCACGACGAGGCCACCGTGCTGCTGGCCGACAGCGGCCGGCTGCAGCAGGTGGTCTGGAACCTGATGGGCAACGCGGCGAAGTTCTCGCCGCGCGGCAGCGCGATCACGCTGTCGCTGCGGGCGCAGGACGCGGGCGTGATGGTGCAGGTCCGCGACGAGGGCCAGGGCATCTCGCCCGAGTTCCTGCCGCATGTCTTCGACCGCTTCACGCAGAGCGACGCGGCGAGCAGCCGCCAGCACGGCGGACTCGGCCTGGGCCTGGCGATCGTCAAGAGCCTGGTCGAGGCGCACGGCGGCTGGATCGAGGTGCGCAGCGAAGGCCGCGGCTTCGGCGCGACGATCGGCTTCTGGCTGCCCGGCGCGGACACGGCCCCGGCGACGCTGGAGGTCGACACCGGGTCCGGCGCATTGAGCACCTACGGCGCGCTCGGCGACGCCGGGCCGGGCAGTTGGGGAGAGGCGCCGGCCATCGCGCTGGCGGGCCTGCGCGTGCTGGTCGTGGACGACGATGTCGACGCGGGCGCGATGCTGAAGCTCATCCTCGACGAGCGCGGCGCGCGCGTGACCGCGGTGCAGAGCGCGGACGAGGCGCTGCTGGCGCTCTCCGGCAACGCCTTCGACCTGCTGGTCAGCGACATCGGCCTGCCAGGCCGCGACGGCTACGACCTGATCCGCGACATCCGCGCGCTGGAGGCGCCCGGCGAACGGCTGCCGGCGATCGCGCTGACGGCGTTCTCGCGCGATGTCGACCGGCAGCAGGCGCTGCAGGCCGGCTTCGACGCGCACCTGGCCAAGCCGCTCAAGCCGCAGTTGCTGATGCGGCTGGTGGAGCAGCTCGCGGCGCGCTGAGCCCGTCGACCGTGTCTTGAACGGCCGCGTGGGTTCGGCAGGAATTTCCTGGCAGTCGCGATACGCCCTTCTCGGCACATGTCGGCCCGCGCAGCCCGATGACGGCGCGGGCGGCGGCGCGCGCCGTCTGCACGTCCAGGCTTCATGACGCGTTCGCCAGAGTGCTGAGCGGCGCTGCGGTCACGGCGTCCGGGCAGTCAGCGCCATCAGCGCTATCGGCGCCATCCGGGTGGATCGTCCGGATGCCTGTCCGTTCCGCCGCCGAAGCAGAGGATGTCGGACCGAGGCTGGGCCTGCTCATGAGGTCGCCGCCCGGCTTCCGCCTCCGGCTGTCCCACCCGCTCGCCCGCAATTGAGCAATGCCGAGGACACCGTGCTCCAGTACCGGCTGATGACCGATCAGTCCTCGATCCAGTGGTATCTGAACCCGAGCGCGTTGCCAGCCGACATACAGGCATGACGATGCCCCGCCCCGCTGCTCCCCAAGTGTGGACCCGGACCCGCCGACAGCTCCGGCTGGCGCTGGACGATCTCCGGCAGGCCGTCTCGCAGCGCTGCGTTGCCCACCCCGATCGGGCGCGTCTGGGCATTGCCCTGGACGAGGCGATCGTCGATCTGGAAGCGCTGCTGGACGAATTCGACCGGCCGCTGACGGAACTGCTCGACGCCGTCCGGCGCGCACCGGATCCCGAACGTCTCCGCCAGGCGCAGCGACGTGCCGGTGCACACGTCGCCCAGGGGCGCAAGCAGTTCGCCGACGACGAACTGGTGGCGTTGATGGACACCAACGGCTTCGTGGAACTGGGCCTGCGTGCCAGCCTCGACGCCGCGCTCGCGGCGATCGCGCGGCAGCTGGGCGGCGCACCGGAACCCGCGTTCACGCCCGAACAACACCGGCCCTGACACCGCCCTCCTCCAACAAGGATGCTCCGTGAAGCCTGTTTCCTCCTCTCCATGGGCCACAAGCTGTCAAGTCGAGCCCAGCCCGCGCATCGACTTGCCCGACCAGTTCAACGACGACCCCTTCGCCGAGCGATTGCTCGCACGGCGAGAGCGCATGCGCGCCCGCGCATCGACGCAGCTCCGCCGGTACTGGGCGGGCCGGAGGACCTCCTTGGACGGTCCTGCGCAGCACGAACGGGCCTTCGACAGCGCGGCGCGAATCGTGGGCGGCGGTCCGGAACTGCCGGGCTACGAGCACCGGCTGGGCTTGCTGGCCGACAAGTTGCCCGTGCGCAGGCCCTCGGTCTCCAACCCGCAAGCGAACCCCGACGCACGATTGCTGTGCGATACCCAGGGGCGGCCGGTCCTCGCGTTCAGCCCCGTCCGGCAAGCGGCGTCGGCGCGGGCCCGCGGATGGATGGCCGCCGCCCTCGATGAAGCATTGCAAGCCGACCAGGAACTCTCGCTGGGCATCGATCGCCCGGTCCTTCATGAACTGCCCGACCTGGGCATGGGCCTGCTGACGCCGGCGCGAGGGGCCGCATCCGTGACGGCCCTGCAGAGGCTGGCGCTGAGCCGTGTGTTCACCAACGACTGGCAGGCCCGCTGGCAAAAGGCGCCCGACCAGGCGGGCGGCGAGTCCTGGTACCTCGGCGGATGCGCGCCGTTTCCCGAGCGCGCGGCGCGGGCCGAGGCGCTGACGGACATGCAGCATCTCCGCGGCGTCGCACCGTTGTTCGAAGTCCCCCAGCACGCCGGATCGGCATGGGATGCCCCGTTGGACCCGGCGCTTGCCGCCAAGGTCCAGGCGCTCGACTTGGACAGCCTGCAGTGGACGATGGCGCTTGAACGAAAGAACCAGTGCCAGGACCCCGTCGCGACGCCGCCCAGCGCCGATGCCATCCGCAGCTCGATCGCGTCCATCCAGGTGGTGCGCACCTTGATCGAAGAGGAGCCCACGCTGACGCTGCGCCAATTGCTGGCGCGATTCCCGCATCGTCTCGACGTGCCTAAGGAACACTGGGCAGACAGCCATCGCGATGCGGCACAACAGACAGAGCCGGCGCCGGAGTCGCAACGGGTGGACAAGGCGGTGCAGACATCGGCACCGCAGCCGCCCAGGGCGGACCCGCCGCAGTTCATCAGCGACGCCGACCTCTCCAGCTGGCTGCGCCACTATGCCCCGTTCAATCCGTTCAAGCGGAAGGACAGGACCATCGCCCCGTTGCTGCGCGATGCGATCGGACTGCGTTTGAAGAAGGACAGCGACAAGCGGAAGCCAGCGGCCGAGAAGCTGCGCCGTTCGGCGCTCAATGCGGTGGGCACCCTCTCGCGGCGTCTGGAGGGACTTGACAACCCCGACGCACGGCGCATCGCCCAGGCGCGCCTGGACACGGTCTGGCACCTGATCACCGACACCGAGAATCGCTACGGGCTGGCGCCGGTGGACCTGCTGTCGGAGCCGGCGAAACCCGCCGGACGATCATGGTTCCCGTGGCGACGACGCACGCAGGCTCAGTCCTAGCCAGAACGACCGCCCCGGCGCCGGCTCGTAGAAACGTCCGTTGCCGTCGTTGACGATCACGCTGCCGGCGTAGCGGCGATCCGCGGCGTTGTCGACGCGGGCGGTCAGCTCGGCGCGCCATGCGCCGACCACCCAGGCACGGCGAGCACGCAGGTTGATCAGGCCGTAGCCCGCGGCCGCCTCGCTGTTGACGTCATTGACGGCGGTGCGTTTCACGCCGCGCCACTCAAGGGCGATCTCGCCGTCGCGCGCGACCGCGAACGGGCGCCACGCCAGCTCCACATAGGCGCTGCCGCCGTTGGTGCCGGCGATGCGGTTGCCGGCCGCCACCGGCACGTTCGCGGCCGGGCATGGCGTGCCGGTGCAGGTCAGGAAGCCATCGCGGTAGCGGGCCTTCAGCGTGCCCAGCGCCATCTGCGCGCGCCAGCGCGGCGAGACCTCCCAGGCACCGGTCAGTTCCACGCCGCCGCGCCGCGTGCGCCCGACGTTCTGGAAACTCGAGCGACCGCCGCTGTTGGTCAGCACGCCGATCTCGTCGCGCGTGGTCACGTGGAAGACCGTCGCGTCGAGTTCGACATCGGCCGCGCGCCACTTCGCGCCGAGCTCCTGCTGCAGGCTCTTCTGCGGCCGCAGCGCGGTGTTGAAGCCGCCCTGGCCGTCCGCGCGATACGCGAGCTCGTTGAGCGTCGGAGACTCGAAGCCGCGGCCGACGGCGGCGTACAGCAGCAAGGACGGCGCGAGCTTCCAGCCGAGGCCCGCCGCCGGATTCGCATAGGCGTAGCGCAGCGACCCCGAATCGTCGCCGTTGCCCAGGAAGCGGTCGCGCGCCGACAGCGTCACCCGCCCCGCGCGCAGACCCGCGCTGGCGGACAGCGTCGTCGTCAGCGGCAGCTCCGCCTGCGCATAGGCCTCGCGGGTCACCGCCTTGTTCGTCTCGTCGCGGCGCAACGCGCCGGTGACGCCCAGCTGCTGCGTCGCGCCGGTGCCGACGAAGTTCTCATAGCCCTGGCGATCGTCTTCCTGACGCTCCACGTTCACGCCGGTGACCAGCGTCGCCGGCCCCCACCGCCAAAGCACGCGCGCGTCGACCCCGTCGTAGTTCCGCCTGAAGTCGACCACCCCGCCGCCGCTGCCGGGCGGCGTCTGCGCGCCGACGGCGATGGACTGCCACTGCGTCACCGAACGTCGCCCCGCATAGGCGGTCAGCACGCTCTCGGACAAGACGCCGGCGTCGTCGAACCGGTGGCGCCAACGCCCGCCGAGCTGCGTCTGGCTGGCGTTCTTGCGGGTATTGAACTGCGTCGCCTGCGACGCGGTCTGGTCCGGGTCGGCGGCGAACTGCGCGGCGGTCAGCCCGAGCGGATCCTGCGCGCGCTGGTCGATGTCGCCGGCCAGCAGCACGACCTGATCGCGTGCACCCGTCCAGGCCAGGCGGCCGTTGGCCAGCGTGCGTCGCGCGGCGCTGTGCGGACGGAACCCATCGGTCTCCATGCGCGAGGCGCCGACCTGCGCTTCCCACCCGTCCCCGAAGGGCGTGCCCGCGGTGACACGCGCCTGGCGCAGGCCGGCGCTGCCGGCGTCCAGATCCAGCTCGGCGACACGTTCCCGCACCGGCGCGCTCACCAGCGCGATGACGCCGCCGGAGCTGTTGCCGTAGAGCGCGGAGAACGGACCGCGCAGCACCTCGACGCGCGCGGCGGACGCGAGGTCGAAGTGCGTGACCTGACCCTGGCCGTCGGGCATCGTGGCCGGGATGCCATCGGTGTAGAGCCGCAGCCCGCGCACGCCGAACGGCGCCCGCGCGCCGAAGCCGCGCGACGAGAGCTGCAGGTCCTGCGCGTAGTTCTGGCGGTTGTTGGCGGTGAGCCCGGGGACGCGGTTCAGCGCCTCGGACAGGTTGATCATCGGGCCGGCGGCGCGCAGCGCTTCGGCATCGACGACGGAGGCCGCGTAGGGCGCTTCGTCCAGCCGGCGCTCGGACACGCTGCCCGACACGACGACCGTGGGCAGCGCCTGCGCCGGCGGCGTCAGCTGGGCTGCGGCCGCCCCACCCAGCATCCCCAAGGCCGCGCTCGCGCAGGCGGTGTATCGCATCGCATTCTTCGCTTTCATCGTTCTCACAGGCAGTCCTGCACGTCGCATTCCGAACAAGGTGCTGCCAGAGCAAGCGAGGTGCCAGGTGTTGATCGTCGGCGCCCCGGTTCGCAGAACTTTCGGTTGTTGCCCGACTACAAACCCGTGTGCCCCCGCGACAAGCCCCTTGGGATGGCGGCTGGGCAAGCAGGAGTCCCCCCTTATGCCATCTTGGATGCCATCCATTTTCTCTGCGCGCAAGAGTCCTTTCCAGCCCGACACCTCGCGCATCACGCAGCCGTCCCTCCTGCCGCCGCAGGCCCAGCACTTCGTCAGCGCGGTGTGCGAGAGAACGCCAAGGCGGATGAAGAAGCCGGTGAATTTCACGGACCTCAACGCGGCTCACCAGGCGTGGAAAGGGAAGGGCTCGAATCCGTCCGACCCTGGCGTCCACAAGATCCTCCACCTCGCCCAGCGCTACTGCGGGTGGGCGCTTGAGCAAGGTGACAGCCCCAAGCTACAGCGAAACCTTCTTCGCGCAAATTGCATCTGGGGCGAGATGTCTCAAGTCCTGGAAACGCAGGAAGCCGCACCGTCGGGAATCGCGGCGACGGCGACACCGAGGCCGCCGGCTTTGCGCCGCGTCCAGAAGGCCGCGACGGCTGCGGTCAATAGCATCAGGAACGAACTCAACCCTGCGAAACCCGGCAGCTTCAGAGAGGTTTCGCAGGCCTGCCAGGTATTCAACCGCGAGCGCGAGCGCGCGCCCGAGTCGTTCGATGAGGCCGGGGCGCGCAACGTCGTGCGACTCGTCAGGGACTACCTGGCCCGGCACGATGACACGCGTCGCCATTGCACCGTGCTCCGGCAGCGGTGCGACAGCCTGGAGAAGTTCTGCGCGAGCACCGAGCAATGGATCGCGGGCCAGCGTCGCCGCCGCGGGGCGGCCATCGATGCCGACTGCGTCGGTCGCCACTCCCCGGACCTGGCGCAACGGACGGTCGGACGGCAGAAGCACGCCATGGGCTTGATCAGTCTCTCGCCGTCCCGTTATCGGTGCGTCGATGGCACGTCGGAACGCATCGTGTACGAAGCGGACGGCAGACCCGCCTATCGTTTCGTGCCCATGCCGACCCGCACGGCGGCGGACCATGAGGACGTCGGACCTCAGCACGCCGTGCTGGCGTCCATCCTGCATCGGGACCTGCTCGAGGACATCGGTGTGAACCTGCGCTTCCCGTGCGCGACGACGGCGATGATCGAAGGTATGCCCGGCGTCCTGGTGGACCATCTCGACCTGCCGGCGCCCGAGGATCTCAGCCAAGTGTCGGCATTGGATCTCCAGGCGGCGGTCGTGGCGCAATGGGTCCTGGGCCGTCCGAAGGCCAGTTGGAACGACATGGCTGTCGGCCAGTCAGGGCACCCGCGTCCTCGGGACCTGCCGCTGACGGCGCTCTCACCCCGGACCATCGCCCAGCAGGCATTGTCGAAGCAGGAAGGGGATCGCTCGGCGCTGTCCGACCTGTTCTTCGATCCCGTGAGCGGCGACCCGATTCCAAGGCTGCACGAGGCCGTCGACGCCGAACTGGCGAAAAGGATCGTCCGACTCGACCTTGACGCCCTGACCAAGCGGATGCTCCTCGCGCAGGACAGCGTCGACATGCGGACTGCGGTGAACGGTAGGAGAGCTGGACAGGAGACGCGCCACTATGTGGCTTCGCATCGGGACGCCGTCGATCGCCTGCTCGAACCCTTGCGGGCACTGCAGACGGCCCTGAAGGCAGGGCCAGGCCTGCCCTTGGCCATGATCCTGGTGGATGCAGCGGAAGAACTGTCCCACTCCCGTTACGCGTGACCAGCGGGGGGGCGTGCTGGCGGCGGGCATCCCGTTTGCTGGTCCGTCCGCTGCCGCCGCCCCGGCCGGGGCGGCCCTTCGCCGGAGAAACCCATGAACAAGAAGCTGTCCGCGTCCGCCGGTGCTGCGCGCCCTGCCCCACGTGCCCGCCGGACCGCCCGCGCCGTGGCCGCGGCCGTCGCGTTGACGACCCTGGCCGGCGGCCCGGGCCTGGCGCTCGCGCTCGAGGCACAGCCCGCCACTCCGCCCGGCTACGGCCCCAACCCCGCGCTGCCCGAGCCGCAGAAGGCGCTGGTGCCCACGATCAACGTCGCCAAGGCGGTCGGCTGGCCTGCGGGCGCCAAGCCGCAAGCCGCGGCCGGCCTCGCGGTGACGCGTTTCGCCGACAAGCTCGACCATCCGCGCTGGCTTTACGTGCTGCCCAACGGCGACGTGCTGATCGCCGAGACCAATGCCCCGGTGCGTCCCGACGACGGCAAGGGCCCCAAGGCCTGGATCACCAAGCAGTTCCAGAAGAAGGCCGGCGCCACCCCCAAGAGCGCCAACCGCATCACGCTGCTGCGCGACACCGACGGCGACGGCGTCGCGGACCAGCGTTTCGCCTTCGCCGAGGGCCTGAACTCGCCGTTCGGCATGGCGCTGGTCGGCAACAACTTCTACGTGGCCAACACCGATGCCGTGGTGCGCTTCCCCTACGCCGCCGGCCAGACCCGCCTCGCCGGCCCGCCGACCAAGGTCGCGGACCTGCCCGGCGGCACGATCAACCACCACTGGACCAAGAGCCTGATCGCCAACGCCGAGGGCACGAAGCTCTACGCCGGCATCGGCTCCAACAGCAACGTGGCCGAGAACGGCATCGAGAACGAGCAGCGCCGCGCCGCGATCCTGGAGATCGACCTGCAGGGCGGCTCGACGCGCGTGTTCGCCTCGGGCCTGCGCAATCCGGTCGGCCTGGCCTGGGAGCCGAGCTCCAAGGCGCTGTGGGTCGCGGTCAACGAACGCGACGAACTCGGCGACGACCTGGTGCCCGACTACATCACCTCGGTGCAGGACGGCGGCTTCTACGGCTGGCCTTACAGCTGGTACGGCAACCACGTCGACGAGCGCGTGAAACCCCAGCGGCCGGAGCTGGTCGAGAAGGCGCTGGTGCCCGACTACGCGGTGGGCGCGCACACGGCCTCGCTGGGGCTGGCGTCCGCGGACGGCAACAAGCTGACGCAGGACTTCGCCCACGGCATGTTCATCGGCCAGCACGGGTCGTGGAATCGCAAGGTGCCGGCGGGCTACAAGGTCGTGTTCGTGCCCTTCGTGGGCGCCAAGCCCAGCGGCATGCCGATCGACGTCGTGACCGGCTTCCTCGACGCCCAGGGCCGCGCGATGGGCCGCCCGGTCGGCGTCGCGCTGGACCGCCAGGGCGCGCTGCTGGTGGCGGACGACGTCGGCAACGCGATCTGGCGCGTCACCGCCGCCGGCTCGGCCGGTCCGCGCGCTGCCTTCCCGGCGGCCGCCGGCGCGGCGAGCGCGGCGGCCTCGCGCTAAGCGAGGTCGGCAGCGGTGGCACCATAGTTCCATTTCTTCAATTCATGGTACTTTTCTTCCCTCTCATTTGATTTCGAATTCGCACTAAAGTACCATCTCATAAAGATATGGAACTTTATTGCCATGCTCACCCTGCCTGACATCGCCGAAACGCTCCGGGACGCCGCGCGGCGCAACGGCCTGACGCAGGCCAGACTGGCCGATGCCGCCGGCGTCTCCTCCCGCACCCTGACCCATGTGCTCAGCGGCCAGGAGGATTTCCGGGTCACCACCTTGATGGCGGTGGCCAGCAAGCTGGGGCTCGAACTGGTCCTGGTGCCCAAGGGTGCCGTCCGCGCGGTGGCCGCCGGCAACGAGGTCGGCCCGCCGGTGCGCTCCGTGGTCACCGAGGCCCTCGATGCCCTGCACGCGCGGCGCGACACCCGCAGCGCGGAGAAGCGGCGTCCATGAACGTCAAGGTCCTGGCCATCCATCTGGGCGCGCTGCGCCTGGGCGTGCTGTTCCAGTACGCCCTGAACGGCGACACCGTCATCAACCGTTTCGTCGCCGACGAGGATCTCGCCGCCCGCGCCGGCCCGGACGCGCCGACGCTGTCGCTGTCCATGCGCGCGCCGACGCCCGAGGCCCAGGCCGCCTTGTGGCGCGACATCCGGTCGGTCAGCTTCAACGGCCGGCACTCCGCTTCCTCAGGCTGGATGCTGCCGGCCTTCTTCCAGAACCTGCTGCCCGAAGGCGTGTTCCGTCACCACGTGGCCGAACTGCGCGACTGCGCGCCGAACGATCATTTCGAGATGCTGGCGGCTTGCGGCAAGGACCTGCCCGGCAACATCCATGCGTGGCCGGTCGAGTTGAGCCGCGAGGAGCTCGCGCGCTACGTCACGCAGGGACAGGACGCGCTGGAGATGTCCGTCACCGCCGAGCCGCTGGACGAAGGCGTGTCGCTGTCGGGCGTGCAGCCCAAGCTCGGCGTGATCCGCGAGGGCGAGCGCTACGTTGGCCGCACCAAGGACCACGACACGCACATCATCGCCAAGCTTCCGGTCGTGGGACAGCCATTGCTGCCGGAGGTCGAGGACCTGAGCCTGCGGCTGGCGCGCGCGGCCGGCGTGGACACCTGCGAGGCGGCACTCGAGCCGCTGGAACGCCTGGCCTTGCAGCACGGCTATGAACTCGGCGACACCACGGCGCGCACGAACTTCCTGGCCGTCACGCGCTTCGACCGCTCGCCGGCCGGACGCATCCATGTCGAGGATTTCGCGCAGATCCTCGGGCGGGCGCCGGAGGACAAGTACGGCCGCGGCCCGGACGGCCTGCGGATCAGCTACCTCGACGTCGCCGCCGTGCTGATGACCGAGCCGACGATGGGGGAACCCGCGGTCCACGAACTGCTGCGGCGGATCGTCGTCAACGAGATGATCGGCAACGCCGACATGCACCTGAAGAACATCGGCGTGCGTTACCTCGATGGCGTCACGCCGACACTGTCGCCGGCCTACGATCTGGTCGCCTATGCGGTGTTCCACCGGCTGCGCGGGCATGCGCTCGAGATCCTGCCGCCGAAATTCCTGCCGCGACGCCTCGCCGCGCAGGACGGCGACGGCCCGGCCCCGCGCCAGGCGATGTCCCCGGCGCTGCTGCGGGCCTTCTGCGACCGGCTGCGGATCCCGGTGAAGCCGGCCGAAGCGGCGGTCACCCGCTGCGTGAAGGCCGCCTTCGCCGCCTGGCCCGCGATGATCGAGTCCTCGTCCCTGCTGCCGCAGCAGAAGCAGCGCCTGATGACCCACTTCCAGTCGCACGACCTGGTGGCGTCGCTCGCCCGCCGGGCCGGGCGCGCGGCCGCGCGGGCCGCGGCATCCCCGACGCTCACGCGTCCTGCTGCCGCTCGTACTCCGAGCACTCCAGGCTGAGCTCGTCGCGCCACTGGCGGTCGAGCTCGTCGCGGCGGCGCCGCATCGCCGTGGACAGCGCGCGCCAGTCCACCGACGACGCGTGGGTCAGGCGCGGCAGGATGCCCTGCTCCACGTCCTGCGCGTGATGGCTGACGTAACGGCCGAGCACGCCCACCAGCGGCGCGAACTGCGCGTCGTCCGCGCGCATGCGCCGCAGCTGCGACATCAGGATGCGGACGACGAGGTGCTCGATCTCCGCCTCGTTGACCAGCCGCCGCTCGATGGCGCCGATCTCCGGGCACTTGCGTACCGCCGGATAGAACAGCTCTTCCTCCAGCGTCGCATGCAGCGTGAGCAGCGCGCAGGTGCGGCGCACCAGCGCCTCGCAGGATTCGTGGTCCCCCACCGCCCAGAGCCGGTCGAACTGGTGGAACGCGTGCTGCGCGCGCTGGTGGTCGTCGACCAGCAGCGCGACCACCTCGTCGCGCGCCATCAGGTCGGCGCGGAAGTCCGTCCGCGGCAGGACATGCGACCTCATGCGGGTTCTCCTTGCTGAACTGGCATGCATCCCCGTGGCAAACGCGGTGCCGCCCCGTCGAAGGCCTGACGGCGGAATTTGCAAGGAACCGGGCGCGCCGCTTGCAAGACAGCCGGCGTTCACAAGGACCGCCATGCACCAGCTTCCCCTGCCCTTCGAGGCGCACACCGTGCCGCCGAACCCGCCGCACCCCAACGAGGTGCCTTTCGTGCCGCCGCCGCCGCACGGCCCCGCGCCGGAGCCGGGCGACGACCCGCCCGGCATCAGCGATCCGCCGATTCCCGGCGAGAACCCGGTCCCCGTGCGCGAGCCGCCCTACATGCCGCCGCCCACGGCCGCGCACTAGGCCGGCGGCACGCCGGACGGACCGCGCGGGCGCATGCCGTCCCGTGCCATGTCCGGGCGGCACGGCGATTGCCGACCACAGGGGCTTGTTTCCCTCTGTCACAGGAGTCGCCCTTGAATGCATTGCTGCTCCCGGCCCTGCGCCGGGCATGCGCCGACGGCGTGTTGGCCAGCCTGTTCTCCGGGCTGGCGCTGTTGCGCGGCAGCCGGTCCGACCAGGCCCATCTGGTCGGCCGTTCCGAGTACCGCGTCGGCCGCCCGCCGCTGAAGACTTCCGCCGCCGACCTGGCGCTGCATGCCGCCACCGGCATCGTCTGGGGCGCCCTCTACGACCGGCTGCGCGTCCTGCGCCGGCGGCCCACCCGCGGCAACGCGGTGAGCGACGCACTGCTGCTCACGGCCGTGGCCGTGGGTGTGGACCGGGTGGTCACGCCCAGCGTGCTCACGCCGGGCGCCGACAAGCGCGCCACCGCCTCGGGCACGCGCCCGCCGTCGGTGGGCAGCCTGATGCTGGTCTACGGCGCGTTCGCGGCCGGACTGGCGCTGGGCGGCCTGCATGCGCTCAGGCGCGAGGCGCTCGAGGGCGACCAGGCATGAAGTCGCTGCATCTCCAACTGCGTTTCCTGGTCCCGCTGCTGATCACCCTGACCGTCGCGGCGCTGCTGGCGCTGCCCCTGCTGGACCGGATGACGCTGCGCTGGTTCTCGCGCGACCTGAGCGCCCGCGGCGCGATGGTGGCCAAGACGCTCTCCGTCGCGATCGCCGACATCGAACCCACCGCCCAGCGCGAGCGGCTGCGCAACCTGCTCGAGCGCGGCGTGCTCGACGAGCGCCTCGTGGGCATCGCGCTGTGCGCGCCCGACGGCGTGCAGGTCATGAGCACCAAGGGCTTCCCCGACACGCTCAGCTGCAAGGAGGCCGAGCTCAGCGCCGCGCAGAAGGATCCGCGGCTGGAGCTGTCCAGCGGCGCCGTGCACATCGGCGTCTTCCCGGTCAACCCGCAGCAGCCGCAGGCCGAGCGCCTGGTGCTGCTGCACGACCTCAGCCTGCCCGACCGCCGCAGCCTGGACACGCGGCGCTACATGATCATCTTCATCACCGTGCTGGGCCTGGCGGTGGCCGGCATCACGATGATCGTCGCGCAGCTGAGCTGGCGTGGCTGGGTCTCGGGCATGCGCGCGATCCTGCGCGGCGAGGGGCTGGTGCGGCCGCTGCTCAACACCGGCGGCTTCCGCGGCGGGCCGGAGACGGCGCCGCCGGAGCTGCAGCCGCTGGAGGTCGAGATCCGGCAGCACATCCGCGAGCTCGAGGACAACCTCTACCGCGAGCACGGACCGCTCACGCCCTGGGACCCCGACCGGCTGCGCGGGCTGCTGCGCACGCAGCTGCGCGGCGACCAGGTGATCGTGGTCTCCAACCGCGAACCCTACATCCACCAGCGCGGCCCGGACGGCATCACCGTCAGCCGCCCCGCCAGCGGCCTGGTCACCGCGGTCGAGCCGGTGATGCGCGCCTGTTCCGGCACCTGGATCGCGCACGGCAGCGGCAGCGCGGACCAGGAGGTCGTCGACGCGCACGACCGCGTCGCCGTCCCGCCCGACACGCAGGAATACGTGCTGCGCCGCATCTGGCTGAGCGAGGAAGAAGAGCGTGGCTACTACCAGGGCTTCGCCAACGAAGGACTCTGGCCGCTGTGCCACGTCGCGCACGTGCGGCCGGTGTTCCGCGAGTCGGACTGGGCGCAGTACCGCGCGGTCAACCAGCGCTTCGCCGATGCCGTGGTCGCCGAGGCCCGGGGCGACGATCCCGTCGTCCTGGTGCAGGACTACCACTTCGCGCTGCTGCCGGCGATGGTGCGCGAGAAGCTGCCCAAGGCGACCATCATCACCTTCTGGCACATCCCCTGGCCCAACCCCGAGTCCTTCGGCATCTGCCCGTGGCGGCGCGAGCTGTTGCAGGGCATGCTGGGCAGCACCATCCTGGGCTTCCACACCCGTTTCCACTGCAAGAACTTCACCGAGACCGTGGACCGCTACCTCGAGGCCCGCATCGAGCACGAGCACTCGACCATCAGCTACCAGGGCGAGCCGACGCTGGTGCAGAGTTACCCGATCTCGATCGCGTGGCCGACCGACGAGGAGCGCGCCGGCTGGGAATCGCCGGCCGACGCGCGCGCCGCGGTCTTCGAGCGGCTGGGCCTCGCGCCCGACACCGTGCTGGCCGTCGGCGTCGACCGCTTCGACTACACCAAGGGCATCCTGGAGCGGCTGCACGCGGTCGAGCGGCTGCTGGAGAAGCATCCGCAGTGGCAGGGGCGTTTCGTGCTCGTGCAGGTCGCCGCGCCCACGCGCAGCGCGCTGGAGGAATACCGCGAATTCCAGGACCGCATCCACCGCGTCACCGAGCGCATCAACCTGCGCTTCGGCGACGCCGGCTACAAGCCGGTGCTGCTGCTGGCCGAGCATCACGACCATGCGGCGCTGATGACGCTCTACCGCGCCGCGCACATGTGCGTGGTGACCAGCCTGCACGACGGCATGAACCTCGTCTGCAAGGAGTTCATCGCCGCGCGCGACGACGACCAGGGCGTGCTGATCCTGAGCCGCTTCGCCGGCGCGGCGCGCGAACTGCCGGAGGCGCTGGTCATCAATCCGTACCACGTCGAGGAGACCACCGACGCCCTGCACCGCGCGGCGACGATGCCGCCGCAGGAACAGCGCGAGCGCATGGCCAGCCTGCGCATGACGGTGCGGGAGTTCAACGTCTACCGCTGGGCCGGCCGCATGTTGACCGACGCCGGCCAATGGCGGCTGCGCGAACGCATCACGCGTCGCGTGCAGCGGCGTTCCCGGGAGTCCGGAGAGGAGGCGCTGACGCCATGATGCCGGTGCGATACCTGCTCGACGCGGAGGGCCGCGCCGCGGTCGCCCGCCTGATGACACGCCGTCCCCTGCTGGGATTCGACTTCGACGGCACGCTGGCGCCCATCGTCATGCATCCGGACGAGGCCAGGCTGCCCGAGCCGACGGCGACGCTGCTGGCGCGGCTGGCCGCGCGCGTGCCGGTCGCGGTGATCAGCGGCCGGCAGGTGCTGGACGTGCGGCACCGGCTGGGCTTCCAGCCGACGCACGTCGTCGGCAACCACGGTGCGGAGGACGAGTTCGACGGGCCCGATCCGCACGTGGTGACGACGCTCGAGCCCTTCCGGGAACGCATGCTGCGGATGGAGCCGCGCCTGAACCAGGCCGGAGCGACGATCGAGGACAAGGGAGCGTCCATCGCGGTCCATTACCGGATGGCGACGGACCCGGTGGCGGCGCGCAACGCGATCGCCGTGCTGGTCGCCGACCTGCCGGCGGGCGTCGTCACCGAGCCCGGCAAGCGCGTCGTCAACGTGCTCGTCGAAGGCGCACCGGACAAGGGCGATGCGCTGACGCGCCTCACGGCGCGATATGGCGCCGACTCGGGTTTCTACGTCGGCGACGACACCAACGACGAGCCGGCCTTCCAGCGCGCCGGGGCCGACTGGGTGACGGTGCGCGTGGGTCCGAGGCTGGCTCACAGCCATGCGCGCTACTACCTCAACGAGCAGGCGGAGATCGACGAGGTGCTTCGACTGATGCTGGAACACCTCGGCGATTCGGGAGAGGAAGCAGGAACGATGCAGCGCCGGCCGGGAACGCCGCCCTAGCGCTCACGGTGCAGGGGACGGCGGCAGCGACGGCTTGACGACCGGCGCAGCCGGTGCCGGGATGTCCTCCACCAGGGCCCTCACCCGCGGCAGCGACTGCGGATGCGTCTTCTGCAACCAGGCGATCAGCCCCTCGCGCAGCTCGCAACGCAGGTCGAAGGCCTTGCCCGAGTCCTTCGCGCTCACCAGCACGCGGATCTGCATCGTGCGTTCCGTCGTCTCCACGACCTGGACGCCGCAGACACGTCCGTCCCAATGCGCCGAGCCCTTGCACATCGCTGTCGCCTTCTCGCGCAGCTCGTTGACCGGCAGCGTGAAGTCGACCCACAGCATCACGGTGCCCAGGATGCTGGCACTGGTGCGGGTCCAGTTCTGGAACGGGTTCTCGATGAACCACTGCAGCGGGATGACCAGGCGGCGTTCGTCCCAGATCTTGAGCACGACGTAGGTGGAGGTGATCTCCTCCACCCTGCCCCATTCGCCCTGGATGATGAGCACGTCGTCGAGGCGGATCGGCTGCGCCATGGCGATCTGCAGGCCGGCGAGCAGGTTGCCGAAGACCGACTTCGCGGCCAGGCCGAAGACCAGGCCGGCGATGCCGGCCGAGGCCAGCAGGCTGGCGCCGACCTGCTTGGCGCGCGGGAAGGTCATCAGGATGAAGGCCAGCGCGGTCAGCATCACCGCGCCCTTGGCCACGCGCGCGAGCACCTTGGTCTGGGTCTGGATGCGGCGGGCGGCGAGGTTGTCCTCCACGTCCGCCGGATTCATCAACGCCACGCCGTTGGCCACGCCGGTGATCGCGCCGGCGGCCATCGCGGCCAGCGCGACGATGACCAGCACGCCCAGCAGGTGCTGCACGCCGTTGATGCCCGGCATCGTGTCGGGCACGCCCTGCGCCGCGATCAGCAGGCCGATGAGCGGCAACGCCCAGCGGGCCGGGTTGTCGCAACGCTGCACCACCGACGTCAGCAGCGGCGAGAAGCGCGTGAGGCGCAAGGCGATCGGTCGCAGGATCGCGTGCAGCAGCAGCGCGCCGGCGACGATCACCAGCGCGCCGAGCAAGAGCTGACCCCAGAGCAGGAGGTCGGTGTCGAGGAGCTCGAAGCGGGATTTCCAGGCTTGCATGGGGCCGGGCGGGCAAGCGCCGTTCCGGTGGCCGTGCCAGGACTGGGTGGCTCGATTGCCTGCTCAGCGCATCGACATCCCAAGGAGTACCCATGGCGAACGAACCAGACAAGCGTCCAGACACGGCCGCCCCCTCCGCCGGCCGCCGCCTGCTGGACAAGGCGCCGGTGTCCCCGGGCACCGTGGCACCCGATGCAGCGCCGACCCATGACGACGACGTGCAGCTGCCGCATGAGCGCGACCAGAGCGTGGGCGGTGATTCGACCGGCGGGATGGGCTCCGGCGCGGCCGGCGAGAACCAGCGCACCGTCATCGGCCAGGCCCAGGAGGACTTGAAGCAGGGTCAGGTGGACACCGACCTGCGCTCGACGCCGGGACTCGACGCCGAGCGCCGCGATCGGCTGGTCAAGGACGCGCAGCCTTCCGGTTCGACGAAGGGCCAGGCCGGTCGTTGAAGCTCGCCGGCGGCCAGGCAACGCCGTTCGCATCGAACCAGGAAGCCGACATCGGCGGCGCGGTCGGCGTCAGCGGCTGCGGCCCGATCGACCGCGAGGCTGCCGAGGGCACCACGGCCCTCGCGACACCGGAGACGGATCCGGCGTGACGCCTGGCTGGCAGACCATCGTACAAGGATGTCCTCGAGTGCCATCCCGACAATCGCAACCGTTCCGCGTTGAGCTCGACCCTCTGCGCATGGATGACCGTCAGCACGGCCTCGTACATCCCGCGGATCTGCAGCCTTTTCTCATGGTCGTTCTCTTCGCGGTAACGTCCCAACAGCTCCTCTGCGCACTCCCTCTGCCTATAGTGCTCCTCGATCGATTCGCACAGCGGCCGCCACAGAGGATCATTCCGATGGATGAACTGCAGGTAATGCCAACGCAGATCCTCGACGACCACGCCGCCATATTCCGTCGCATGGTCGTCGTGCAGGCGTGCGAGCGTTCGATGCCAGAAGCCGGCCTGGGCCCTGGCTCTGCCGTCGCCAGAACTACATAGGCCGACGATATCCCGGACCGAGTCGATGACATCTTTCCGGCTCACTGTCTCGCTGCCACCCGCATTGGAGGTGGGAAAGTCGAGCCAAGCTCGGCTCCCGGGTGCCCCGGTGCCGCAGCCGGGCAGCCCGCAAACGGAATTGTCATCGAAGCCGTAGTCGCCGGGACGACCGGCGATAAGGGGAAAGCTCATGCGCGGAATCTCCGAAAGAGAAGCTGAGTCCGTTGCGCCCGACGGGAGTTCGCCGTCCACGCCGCTGGCGTACGCCCAATAAAAACGGAGCCTCTTGGGGCTCCGTCCTTGTCTCCATCGCGCCTCGGGAAATCGATGTGTTCGCGCGCTCGGCCTCAGCTGTGCTGGCGGCGCCGGTCGACCGCGTCGATGCGCAGCATCTGGCGGTACTTGGTCACCGTGCGCCGGGCGACCACCAGGCCCTGGCGGGCCAGCTGACGCGTGATCTCGGCGTCGGACAGCGGGTTGTCCGCGCGCTCGGCCTCGATGATGTCCTTGATCAGCCCGCGGATCGCGGTGCCCGAGCAGGCGCTGCCGTTGCTGCTGACGATCGCGCGGGAGAAGAAGTACTTCAGCTCGTACACGCCCGACGGCGTCGCGAGGTACTTGTTGTTGGTCACGCGCGAGACCGTCGACTCATGGATGCCGACCTCGTCGGCGATCTCCTTGAGGCCCAGCGGCTTCATCGCCATCGCGCCGAACTCGAGGAAGTGGCGCTGCCGGCGCACGATCGCGTTGGCCACGTCCAGGATGGTCGAGAAACGCTGCTCGATGTTGCGCATCGTCCAGCGCGCCTCCTGCAGATGGTTGGCCATCTCGGCGTGCCCCTGCTGCCGGTGGCGCTGGAACAGCTCCGCGTACACCTGGTTCATCCGCACCTTCGGGATCACCGCCGGATTCAGCTGCACCCGCCACTGGCCGCGCACCTTGGTCGTCAGCACGTCCGGCACGATGTAGGCCGCCTGCGTCGTCTCATAGCGCCAGCCCGGGCGCGGGTCGAAGCGTCTGAGCTTCAGGCACACCGCCTCGGCCTCCGCCACGCTCACGTCCAGCAGCTGCGCCAGCGACGGGATGTCGCGCGAGGCCAGCAGGTTCAGGTGTTGCGTGATGATGCGCTCGGCCAGCATGCGGCTGCGCACGTCCTCGATCTTGGGCAGCTGCAGCAGCAGGCATTCCGCGACGCTGCGCGCGCCCACGCCCAGCGGGTCCAGCGCCTGCACGCGCTTGAGCGCGATCTGCATCTCCTCGAGCGCCACCGGCGGCTGCATCTGCGCGACCGCCGCCAGTTCCTCCAGCGAGCTGCGCAGGTAGCCGTCGTCGTCCACGGACTCCGCCACGATCGTCGCCAGCACCAGGTCGCGCGGCGACAGCCGCAGCACGTTGAGCTGGCTGCGCAGGTGCTCGCGCAGGCAGGTCTGCGCCGCGGTCATCTCGAGCGCGCTGAGCTCGCCGTCCTCGGCGCGGCGCATCGAGCCGGAGCTTTCCGCGCGCCAGATCTCGCGGTCGTCGGGCAGCGGCTCGGGCGCGTCCGACATCACCGGCTGGGCGGCGACCGGCACGTCGGCGTCCAGCGGCAGGCCGTCCTCCGAGTTCTCGGTCACTTCCAGGAAGGGATTGCGGCCCAGCATGTCCGTGACCATGGTGGAAAAGTCCAGCGAGGACATCTGAAGCAGCCGCACGGCGTGCTGGAGCCGAGGCGACAGCGTCTGCGTCTGCCTGTGCTCGTGCCTGAGTTCCATTGCTCCCACTTGTGAGACTCCTGTCCGGTGAAGGTTGAGACTGCCGCGCCCCGTTCCGCGAGTCCCGCATGCGGAGCGGGAACGGGTTGCAGGCAGTGCCGGCGAACCGGCCTGATGGAGCCATCAGCGCAAGGACCATGCCACCTCGCGTCCGCGGTTTCATATCGCGGTGCGTACGCCCTCCGATCCGCGCCCCCGATCGCCGCAAACGCAGTAGGCACGGGGCCTGCCGGGAGAGTGACCCGTCGGCGCGGTCACCTGGCAACAGCTGGCCCCGCCGCCCGCGGCGGTTCGCCAGTCGTCCCCGAGCCCCGCTACCAGCGCTCGATCTCGCAAGGCTTTCGGCAGCTTTTACCGATGGCCGGTTCAGCTGCGCCCGTTCGCCGCCCCCAGCTCCGCAGTCCCTTCTTCCGGAGGCAGTGGCTGCGGATGGGGCCGGAACGATGCGAGGGGGTCCTGGAGGGAGCCCCCTCGCGTCGTGGAGTGCCCACGCACGACCTCGCGCAGTCGTCATCCTCCCGAGCGCCTCCCACATGGCCCGTCCCTTGCTTTGACGAAGTCCGGACCTCTCCCTCCCGTCATCCTTACCATCTTGCGCCCCGCTGCCCTGCCCCCTACCACGATGCGCCGCTGGGCGACGCGGGGACTTCTCTTGATCGCGCTGGTCTTCCTGCTGAAGGAAGCGAGTGCGATCGTCCTGCCGGTGCTGGTGGCGTTGATCCTGACCTTTGTGCTGGCGCCGGCCGTGCGGACGATGCGGCACCATGGCATGCCCGAGTCGGTGAGTGCCGCGATGCTGGTGACGACGCTGGTGGGCTGCACGGTGCTGAGCGTCGCCTTGCTGGCCGAGCCGGTGGCGCAGTGGTGGGAGCGAGCGCCGGTGGCGGTGTCGCAGGCGTTGAACCGGGTGGACCGGTGGCGTGCGGCGATCCCTGGTTTCGGTCCGCCGATCGAGCGTCGTGCGTCGGGTCGTGCCGCGGCGCCGGCGCCGCCGGTCGATCCGGTGCGTGAGCGGCTGGCGAGCGAGGGGGTGGCGCTCACGGCGCAGGCGCTGGGCATCGGCCTGAAGTTCCTGGTGTCCGCGGCCGCGACGACCATCCTGCTGTATTTCCTGCTCGCCTCCGAGCACTGGGTGCTGTCGCGCTGCATCGAGCTGCTGCCGCATCGCCCGCGATTGCGGGCCGTCGTGCTGGGCGGGCTGCGCGCGGCGCAGCGCGACATCTCTCGGTATGTCGCCTCGGTCTCGGCGATCAACGTGGGCGTGGGCCTGATCGTCTCCGGCGCGATGTGGTTCGTGGGCCTGCCCAACCCGGGCCTGTGGGGCGCGCTCGCCCTGCTGCTGAACTTCATCCCCTACCTGGGACCGCTGATCATGTGCGGCCTGCTGCTGGCGGCTTCGCTCGCCTCCTCGCTGGGCGACGCCGGGGTGGCGGCGCTGATCGCGCCGGTGCTGACCTACCTGTGCATCCACGCCATCGAGTCGAATTTCATCACCCCGATGGTGATCGGCAAGCGCCTGTCGATGAATCCGCTCTCGGTGCTGCTGTCGGTGATGTTCTGGGGCTGGCTCTGGGGCGTTGCCGGCGCGGTGCTGGCGGTGCCGCTGCTGATCTGCCTGCGCAGCGTCAGCCAGCGCAACCGCCGGATGCGGCCGGTGGCCGTCTACCTGCGCGGCAGCGACCGTCCCTGCACGCCCTTGAGCACGCTGCTGAAGCCGCCCGCTCCCCCGCACCCCGCCGACGGCCCCGGCGCCACGATCCGTCCGAACGCCCTTGACCAGCACCGCCCATAATCTGCCGCCTCGACGCTGCGGCGTCCGCGCCGCCGGCCTCTGGCCGCGGCGGCCCGACCGTTCCTCCGACTCCGCGCCCATGCCCCTGCCGATCCGCTCCCGCCTGCTCGTGCTCGTCCTGTCCGTGATGCTCCCCGGCATCATCGCGGCGCTGTGGGTCAGTTGGCGGACCTGGAGCGACGAGCAGGAGGCCACCGTGCGCCACATGCGCGACAGCACGCGCGCCCTGTCGATGGTGGTGGACAAGGAACTGGCGCGGCGCGCCGGCATCGCCCGGGTCCTGTCCCTGTCGCAGATCCTGGACGCGTCGCCGCAGATCCCGGCGGACGACCTCGCGATGCTTGAATTGCAGTCACGGCGCGCGATGCAGGGCCTGTCGGGCTGGGTGGAATTGAACGCGCCAGACCGGACGTTGTTCAGCACCCGCGCGACGGCGGGCGGCGTCACCGGGGCCGGATCCGTCGCCGCGCCCGCCGCGCCCCCCGTTGCCGCGCCCGAGACCTCGCCCGCCTGGATGCCCGCAGCGGCGGCCTCGGCACCGGGCCAGCCGACGCACGCCGCGTCGCGTCCGGTGCTCGTGCGCGAGGGCGTGCCGCTGGCCGAGCAGGCCGTGATGGGCGATCTCGGGCCCGATCCGGCCACGGGCCAACTGCGCGCGCAGATCATCCAGCCCGTCGAGCGCGGCGGCCAGGTCTGGCTGAACATGAGCATCGCGGTGCTGCCGCAGGAGCTGCAGCAGATCATCGACGGCCAGCGGCTGCCGCAGGACTGGACGGCCACCATCATGGACGGCCGCGGCACGGTCGTGGCGCGGCATCCGGGCGGGATCAGCTATGCCGGGCGCCCGGGCACCGACGACCTCAAGCGCCTGATGGCCACGCGCGACGAGGCGCGGTTCGAGTCGGTCAACCTCGACGGCCGGCCGGTGATCGGCTACTTCAGCAAGTCGCCGCAGGGCTGGACCGTGCTCACCGCGGTGCCGCGCGACAGCGGTCCCGGCGGGCTCGGCGCGCGGGCGGCGCTGCAGCCGATCGCGATCGGCGCGCTGCTGCTGGTGCTGGTCGGCATGTTCGGCGCGTTGTGGATCAGCCGGCGCATCTCCGGTCCCATCCACGCGCTCAACGAAATCGCCAACGAACTGCGCGCCGGCGACCCGGTGCGGGCCCGCAAGACCGGCATGGTCGAATGCGACGAGGTCGCGCTCGCGCTCCAGGACGCGAGCACCGCGATCCACCAGGGGCGCTCGGAACTCGAGGACCGGGTCAACGAGGCGATCGAGCGCACCCGCGAGGCCGAGCAGCTCAGCTCGCGCTCGCAACGCACCGCGGCGCTGGGCCGGCTCACCGGCGGCGTCGCCCACGACTTCAACAACCTGCTGGGCGTCATCAGCAACAGCGCCCACCTGATCCAGCGCAGCCCGCACGCCGAATCGCTGGCGATGCCCCTGGGCGCGATCATGCGATCCGTGGACGTGGGCAGCCGGCTGACCCAGCACCTGCTGCGGGTCGCCGGGCGCCAGCCGGTGCATCCGCAGGTGGTGGACCTGCGCTCCACGCTGGGCGAGATGCACGAGCTGCTGGCGACCGTGCTGGGCAAGCGCATGCAGCTGGCGTCGACGATGCAGCCGGACCTGCCGAGCGTGCGCGTGGATCCGTCGGAGCTGGAACTGGCCCTGATCAACATCGCGCTCAACGCCCGCGACGCGACCAACGGCATGGGCGCGATCACGCTGGAGGCGGGTCGCGCCTCGCTGGGCGACGTGCAGGACCTGGCGCCGGGCGAGTACGTGGCGATCAGCGTCACCGACCGGGGCCCCGGCATCCCCGAGGACCTGCTCGGCCGCGTCTTCGAGCCGTTCTTCACCACCAAGCCGGTCGGCAAGGGCACGGGGCTGGGCCTGAGCCAGGTGCTGGGCTTCTGCGTCCAGGCCGGCGGCACCGCGCGCGTGGCCAGCCAGCTCGGCGCGGGCACGACGGTGACCCTGCTGCTGCCCGCCCAGACGAGCGCGCGGCTAGTGCCCGACGGCGCGCGCATCGACGGGACCGAGCGCTCGCGGGACGCCCTCCCCGCCAACGACCTGGCCGGCGTGCGCGTGCTGCTGGTCGAGGACAACGAGGAACTCAACCGCGTCACCGCGGGCCTGCTGCGCAGCTTCTCCTGCCGGGTCCTCAGCGCCAAGGATGCCGAGGAGGCGCTGCAGCTGTTCGGCAGCGGCGCGGCGGTCGACGTGGTGCTGTCGGACGTCGTGATGCCGGGCGCCATGGACGGCCAGGCGCTGGCGCGCGAGCTGCGCGGACGCCGCCCGGGCCTGCCGGTGGTGCTGATCAGCGGCTACAGCGAGGCGCTGGTGGCGGAGTCCTCCTTCATGGTGCTGCGCAAGCCCGCGTCGCCGTCGCAGATCCTGGACGCGCTGCGTCGCGCGATGGGCCTGCCCACGGGTACGTGACTTGCTGATTCATGGCATCACCACTCCCTCGACGGGAAAGGACAGGCCATGGACACCAAGGACGTCATCGACGAACTGAACACGCTCATCGAGACCTGCAAGGACGGCGAGTACGGCTTCCTGAGCTGCGCCGAGCATGTGAAGGGCGCCAGTCTGCGCGAGGTTTTCGCGCAGCGTGCCGCGGACTGCCGCCAGGCGTGCGCGGAATTGCAGCAGCTGGTGCGCCAGCACGGCGGCACGCCGGAGGACGACGGCAGCGCCGCGGGCGCGATGCATCGCGGCTGGGTCGCGGTCAAGGGCACGCTGACCGGCTACAGCGACAAGGCCATGCTGGAGGAATGCGAGCGCGGCGAGGACGCGGCGGTGGCCCGTTATCGCAAGGCGGCGCAGAAGGACCTGCCGGCCGGCGTACTCGAGGTGGTCCAGCGCCAGCTGGCCGGCGCCCTGCGCAACCACGACCAGATCAAGCTGCTGCGCGATCAGGCGCGCAACGCCGAGAAGGCCTGATGACTATTCGCGAGGCGCCTCGCCCGGCGCCTCGCGCGGCTTCTTGCGGCCCTGCAGGAAGCCGGCCACCACGCCCAGCACGAGTTGCGTGATCTCGGGACCGACACGGCCCCGGATCTGCATCGGCATCAGGCTCCAGAGCACGGTCAGCAGTTGCAGGGTGCCGAGCTCCGGGCGGACGCCGCTCTCGCCGCCATGAGCGCCCTGGCCGTCCGGGGCCCCCTTCCCGGAAGCGGCCGCAGACGCGCCATGCGCTGCGTGACCTCCATGGAAGGCATGGCGGCCGCGTGCCTCGTGTCCATCGCGATCGCGGCCGCCGCGATGCCGCTTCCCGCGCACCAGGCGCCAGAACAGCCAGCTCGCGCCGGTGCCCAGCGCCGGCAGCAGCCAGCGGCTGGGCACGAGCACGGCCTTGCCGCGTTGCTGCAGCGCATCCCAGTGCAGCTGGAACTCCAGGTCGCGGCGCACGACCCGCAGTTCCGCCATCTCGATGCGCAGCGTCAGCGCCTCGATCGATGCGGCGTCGCCGCCGGGGTCCGGCACGTCGGGGATGCGGCGGGGATCAGGACGATCTTGCGTTGCGGCCATCGGGGCTCGGTTCCTGTGGGTCCATCGGATCGTTGAACAGCCAGTGGAACTGGCGGCGGGAGGCCGGCAGCGACAGCATCGGCGTCAGCGCCTTCATCGCGGCCACGACCCAGGCCAGCAGCAGCAGGTTGATGACCAGCACGCCGCCGAAGGCCCAGGGCCAGCCCAGGCCGAAGTGCACGGCCAGCGCCACCGCCAGCGCCCACAGCGCGAACCAGGCGGTGGCGCCGGCGATCGCGGCGACGATGCCCAGGATCACCAGGCTGACCAGCCCATGCCTGGCGCGCTGGAGCTCAAGCGCCAGCAGCAGCAGGCGTCCGGACACCATGCCGCGCGCGGCGCGGGCCATGCCCTGGATCTCGCCGATCCAACCGGCGCTGCCCGGCGGCGGCGCGTCGCCCGGGGCGTCGCCGGTCGGCGCCGCCCCGGGCGGTGGCGGCGGAGGAAACGGCGGAGGAAACGGCGGCGGGAAGGACGGCGATCCGTGCGGCACGTCGCTCATGGGCGCGCCGGGCTCAGCGCGTCAGGCGGGCGATGAGCAGGCCCACCGCGAGCGCGGTGCCCACGGCCATCAGCGGATGTTCGCGGACGTTCGAGCGCAGGCTGTCGCACCACTCGTTGCCGGTCATGCGCAGCCGCTCGGCGCGGTCGTGCAGCAGCTCGTTCGTGTCTTCCAGGCTTTTCTGCAATTGCTGCGCGCGCGGCGCGGCGGCCGTGGCCAGGCGGTCGATCGTGGCGTGAGCCTTGTCGGCCGCGCGGTTGACCATGTCGACGGCGGCGGTGCTCGAGGCCGCGCTGCCGTTGGCCGTCTTGGCGACATCGTCGGACGTCGTGAACGGCACGGTCTTGTCGCTCTTCTCGTTGCTGGGCGTGGTGCTCATGGAAGTCTTCCTTTAGTTGCGAGAGCTTGGGCAAAGGCGGCATAGGCCGGAGGGGGTGCCAGAAGCACGGCAAGCGGCGTGCCGCTTCGAGCCGTGCGACTCATCGCGGTAGCGGCGGCTTCGGATGCGTGTCCAGGCCGCGGTGCGGCGACTCCGCCACCTGCGGCCGGCCGCCTTCGGGCTCCAGCATCTCCTCGATGATGAAGTGCCCGTAGTACTGCGCGCGTTCGGCGCGGTTGCGGCGCGCGATCTCGGCGATCTCGCGCGCCTGCGCATCGTCCCTGGCCTTCACGACGAGGAAGTGGTAGCCCCGCTCCGCCAGTTCGCCCTGACTGCGCAGCAGGTTGATCTCCTGCCCGATCGCCGCCAGCGGACTCGCGCGTTTCAGGTCGCGCTCGACCAGCTCGAGCATCTCGCGGTCGTCGATCGCATGCAGGTCGGCCTCGGCGATGCCGTGCGCGCTCAGCGCCGCGTGCGCCTGGCCCGCCTCGGCCGCGCCGGGGAAGCTGATCACCAGGTGATCCACCGGCTTGTGCACGCCGAAACTGGTGGGACGGTCGTCATCGTCGTCGCCGTCGGCGGCGCCCGATCGGATGCTCGTGGCCATGAAGGGCTCCTTGAAGTGGACGGGAGTCTTCTCCACTCAGGCAAGCCTCATACCCATTGCGTACGGCGTCTTTCCTCAACGCGAAGCGACGGAAAAAGAAGGCCTCATCTTCATGTCGAGGAGGTTGACGCGCGGGTCATCGGCCGGTTACACCAGACGCGCCGAATCACCTCGCCGCAGTCCTTCGCGGCGGCAAGGGAATCCCCAGGACTGGGGAGATATCCAGGCACGGGGATTGCCATTACTCGCGACCAACTGATTTCGAACAGGGAAGGAGCGAACGATGAACGACGGTCTCACGTCGGTGCTGTACGTCGAAGACAGCCCGCTCAACGTCATCGTGATGGAGGCGATGTTCGAGCAGCGCCGTGACCTGCGGCTGCATGTGGCCGAGGCCGGCATGCCCGCCTGGCGCCTGAGCGCGCAGCTGCAGCCCTCGCTGCTGCTGATCGACCTCCACCTGCCGGATTGCCACGGCTCGGATCTGCTCAAGCTGCTGCGCATGCGGCGCGGCTGGGCGGAGGTGCCGGCGATCGCGGTCACGGCCGATTCCGATTTCGATGCGCTGGGCTGCGGCTTCCTGGAGATGTGGGCCAAGCCGCTGGACGTGCGCAGGACGCTGGCGCGGCTGGCCGAGTTGCTGCCGCCGCCTCGCGGGGCGCGGCCGGCCGAGGCGGCGGACACCCTCGCGGACGGACTGCAGACCGGTGTCGCGATCGATCCGGCCGCCGAGGGCATCCGCCGCGAGTCGCCCTTGATGGTGCGGCACAAACAGTCGCTGGCGCCGCGCCAGACCGACTACGGCTGGGTGCGCTGAGCGCGTCGCGGAGGCCACCCCTGTGACCGCCTGGCTCGATGCTCCCCTCAGCACCCTGTCCCTCCATGACCTCGACTTCTCCGGTGCACGGCTCGTCGGACCGTCGCCGGATGCGCTGCGCCCGGCCGTGTTCCTCGACAAGGACGGCACGCTGGTGGAAGCCGACGAGGCGGCCATCGCCGATCCAGCCCGGCTGCGCCTGATCCCCGGTGCCGGCGAGGCGCTCGCCCGGCTGGCCGCCGCGGGGCTGTCGCTGGTCCTGGTCACGAACGAGAGCGGCATCGCGCGCGGCGCCTTCACGCGCGCCCAGTTCGCACGCCTGCAGGGCGCGCTGCTGCGCCGGCTGAAGGACGAGTTCGGCGTGGTGCTGGACGACGTCGCGGTCTGCCCGCACGGCCCCGATGCGCAGGGCCGGCCGGCCTGCCTGTGCCGCAAGCCCGCGCCCGGCATGCTGACGCGCGCGGCCCGCGCGCATCGCCTCGACCTGGCGCGATCGTGGATGGTGGGCGACCTGCTCGACGACGTCGAGGCCGGCCACCGCGCCGGCGCGACCGGGCTGCTGCTCGACACCGGCGCGGAGACGGTCTGGCGTCGATCGCCGCTGCGGGAGCCGGCCGGCGTCTTCAGCGACTGGCCGTCGCTGGCCGGGCACCTGCTGCGCGAGGCGGCGTCGATGCGCGCGTCGGGCGCGCTGACGGACGCGGCGGCGTCGAGGGCTTCGCTCGATCTCCCCGGCGCGATGTCCGCGGCGTCGGGCGATCCGCGGGCGCTGATGAACGCGGCGCCACCCCCGTCTTCCGCGACGGCGCGGGCGCCGGCGTAAGCACCTCCACGCGGGGCTGCGAACGGAGCAGTCCCATCAGGCGCCGCTCGGGCAGGTTCAGGCCTGGCCCCGCCGGCGGCGCGCTCATCCAGCGCTGCGCCGGCAGCGACGCGAGCCGATCGGGCTGCGCCCAGTCCAGCACCGCCGGATGGATGTACGACTTGCGGCAGACGGCGGCCGTGTTGCCCAGACGTGCCGCCACCGCGGCGACGGTGCGCTTCAGCGCGTCCGCCGGCGGCGTGCCGTCGCGCGCATGGGTCGACAGCAGGTCCAGTGCCAGCACGCTCGCATGCCAGGTCCGGAACACCTTGGCGCTGCAGGTCGGACCGCCGGCCGTGGCCAGCCAGTCGTTGACGTCGGCCGCGTCGATGCGGTGCGGCTCGCCGGACTCGTCCTCGTAGCCGAACAGTTCCTGGCCGGGCAGGTCCCGGCAACGGCGCACCAGCGCCGCGACGCGGTCGTCGCGCACGGCGATCTGGTGGCGCACGCCGCTCTTGCCGGGGAAGCTCAGCAGCAGCGCGTCGCCCTGGACCTTCACGTGACGGCACAGCAGCGAGCTGAGGCCGTAGGAACCGTTGCTGCGCGCGTATTCGCGATGGCCGATGCGCATCCAGGTGCGGTCGAGCAGGCGGACCAGCGCCGCGACGACGCGCTCGCGCGCGATGCCGCGGTCACGCAGGCGCCGCTGGACCTGTTGGCGCAGCCGGGGCAGGCGTTGTCCGAAGTCCAGCAGCAGGCCGAACTTGTTCTCGCCCCGCAGCGCCATCCAGTCGGCGTGGTAGCGGTATTGCTTGCGGCCGCGCGCGTCGCGCGCGGTGGCCTGGATGTGGCCGTCCTCGCGCGCGCAGATCCAGACGTCCTCGTAGGCGGGCGGGATGGCCAGGGCGCGGATGCGCTGCAGCGTGGCCGCGTCGCGCACCGGGCGGCCCTCCGCGTCGACGTAGCGGAATCCTCGGGCGGCGCGCTTTCGTCGCAATCCCGGATCGCAATCGGACACCCATCGCAAGGCCATGCGGCACCTCCTGCCTTCTCAAGGCAGGCCGCATGCCAAGGCCGCTGGCCCTCACCCCTGCCCTCTCCCGCAAGCGGGAGAGGGAGTCACGCCTCAGCGCCTCGACAGGGCGGGACGTCAGCGAGCGTCGGTGGGGCCGGAATGATGCGAGGGGTTCCCGGAGGGAGGCCCCTCGCATCGTGGAGAGCCCGCGCTGGACGGGCCGAAGTCGTCTTCCGACTATTGATCCGCCGCCGCCGCGTCTTCCGCCGCGTATTCCTTCAGGCGGTTGTAGAGCGTCTTCAGGCTGATGCCCAGCACCGCCGCCGTCTGCTCCTTGTGATGCTTGTAGTGCTGCAGCGTGGCCAGGATGAAGGCTTTCTCCACCTGGGCCATCGAGCTGCCGAGCGGCATCGTGATCGACGGCCCCGAGGACTCCGCCGACACCACCGCGGCCGCCGGTGCCGCGGAGGCGAACCCGCCGCCGACGCTGGTGACCGCCGCGGCCGAGGCCGCGGTCGACTGCGGCTCCACGCCTTCGCCCTTGGGCAGCCACTGCTCGTCGACGACGTCGGCGACCGCCATCACGTACGCGCGCTGCACCGCATTGCGGAGTTCGCGCACGTTGCCGGGCCAGTGGTAGGTCTGCAGCTGCGCCAGCGCCTTGGCGGTGAAGCGCTTGTTCTTGCCTTCCTTGGCCGCGATCTGGCGCAGGAAGTGGTCGGCCAGCAGCGGCACGTCGTCGAGGCGGTCGCGCAGCGGCGGCATCTCGATCGGGAACACGTTGAGGCGGTACAGCAGGTCCTCGCGCAGCTTGCCGGCCTGCACGGCCTGCAGCAGCGGACGGTTCGACGCCGCGATCACGCGCACGTCGGCGTCCAGCGTCGTCGTCGAGCCCACGCGCATGAAGCGGCCCGTCTCGAGCACGCGCAGCAGCTTGACCTGCAGCTCCATCGGCATCTCGGTCAGTTCGTCCAGGAACAGCGTGCCGCCGCTGGCCCGTTCGAAGAAGCCTTCGTGCTGCTTGTCCGCCCCGGTGAAGGCGCCCTTCTCGTGACCGAAGATCTCGCTCTCGATCAGGTTGGGCGAAATCGCGCCGCAGTTCACCGCCAGGAAGGGCTTCTTGCGGCGGCGGCTCAGGTCGTGGACCGTCTGCGCGACCAGCTCCTTGCCGGTGCCGCTCTCGCCGTTGATGAACACCGACACGCTGGTCCCGGCCACGCGCGAGATCTGTTCGTAGATCCGCTGCATCGGCTGCGTGCGGCCCCACAGCAGCCCGAAATGGCCGCTCTGCGCGAGGTTGGCGTTGAGCTCGGACACCTCCGCCTGCAGCGCGGCGGGTTTCATCACCCGCGACAGCACGCCCTGCAGCTGCGTGATGTTGATCGGCTTGACCAGATAGTCCGCGGCGCCCAGTCGCAGCGCCTGGATCGAGGTGTCCAGGCTCGCGTGGCCGGTGATCAGCACCACCTCTGAGTTCGCCACCAACTGGGGATCCTGGAACAGCTCCATGCCGTTGCCATCGGGCAGTTGCAGGTCCAGCAGCACGACGTCGGGCTGCTGCAGCGCGATGTGGCGGCGCGCGTCGCGCAGGGTATGGGCCACCGACACGGTGAATTTCTCGCTCGCGATCAGTTCCTGCAGGGTGGCGACGGAATCGACATCGTCATCCACGATCAACGCATGGGTCACCGGTACATCCTTCGTTTTAGGGATCAGTTCTGAAAGGGTTGGTATTTTCGTGAAGTCGGTCAACCGAACCCGTCTAACTCATTCTTGCAGCAAGCCGCCAGCTTGCCAGCCCCCTTGGCGATTCGATTTGAAAAAAATTCCGGCCACGACCGGTCGATCCACGACCTCGTGCAAACGGCATGCGAACAACGGCCCGGACAAAACGACACCGGCGCTGTCCGAGGACGGTGCCGGTGCCGGTCAGCGATCGCTGGAATCGCCGATGGGAGGGACGGGTTCAGGCATCCCGGCGGCGGCGCTGGATCCAGCCCACCAGGGCCAGAGCGACCACCAGGGTGAGGAAGTTGCGGATCTCGAACGACGCGCCGGTGGACTCGGCGTCCGCATCGAGCGCGGACGAGGATCCCGGCGACGCCGTGCCGGTCGACGTCGGCGTCTGGCCCTGGGAGGCGGGCCGCACGCCGGCATTGACGTGGTGAGAGGGGCCGTTCGCCGGGGCCGCGGCCTCCGGACGGACGAGCGCCGCGAGCTTGGCACCCTCCAGGAAACTGCCGGAACTCTCCGCCTGGGCCGCGGTCGCGGCCAGCATCAGCGGGATCGCCCAGGCGAGCTTGCGCAGGTGCATGAAAACCTCCTGTGGTGGAAACGGGAGCGGGTCCGGACATCCGTCCGGATCGCGCGGTTGCCGAGCGTCCACGCGCGGCTGGCACAGGAGGCAATCACCATGCCCGGTCGAACGTTCAGTGACGATTTCGTTCGGGCGGACAGGGGTCGGCGGGCGATCGGCGCGCGGAGCAGGGTTGCTCGAAGCGCCGCGCGCGGCCCCGCTTGGAGGAGTGCATCACCAGGGCGTGAAGTGGTTGAAGTCGAAGCCGCCGAATCTCCCGAAGCCTCCGAAGCCACCCAGCCCGGCGAGCGCGCTCCCCAGGAACGCGCCGACGCCGGACGCCAAGCCGCCCAGGCCCAGTCCCAGGGCCGTGCCCGCGCCGCCGCTCAACAAGGGGTTGTCCATGCCGCCCCACGCAGCGAAGGGTAGGCCATAGGACGGAAGGAACGGGCTGCCGTACACGCCGCCCATGAGGGGGGCGTGATGCACAACAGCGGTGATCGGCGCTTGCCCGAACGTCGAAGAAACGCAGTTCGGCACCATTCCCGCTTGCCACGCCTGCCACGGCTGCGACGCCTGCCACGGCTGCGACGCCTGCCACGGCTGCGACGCCTGCCACGGCTGCGACGCCTGCCACAGCTGCGACGGCTGCCACGGCTGCGACGCTTGCGACGCCTGCCAGAGCGGCGAAGGCTGCCACGCTTGCGACGGCTGCCCCTGCGCGTGCCCTCCTCCGACGAATCCAGGGAAAGCGCCGAGCGAATTGTGCGTCGGCACGTACCAACCGGTCTGCGGTGCCGAGTTCGACGCGGAGTCGCGCTGGGGCGCGCACTGCTGTTGCGGCGATGACTGCGAGCTAGAACGGTCACGGAACCCATCCAGGAGCCGGCCGAGTCGACGTGCTTCGACTCGCTGTTGATGCAATCGCTGCTCGTCAGCTTCGGTGGTGCGAGATGCAGGGACCTGGTCGTGGGTGTACCGCGTGCTGCCGTCCTGAAGCCCATCCGCCGGTTCGCCGGTCGACTGCGCCCACCCTGGCGTGAAGGAGTCGTAGCGGCTATCCGGTAGACCGCGCATGATCGAGGTGCCCATCGTTTTCCTTTCTTTTCGACGCATCGGCCGCCCGCAGGTGAGCGACCACCCCCGGAAGTGCCTGCACGACTCGAGAAGGTTCAGATGAGATTCGCGTCCCGGCGCAAGGCCTCGCCGGGAAGCACGGCCGGCACACGGACTGCGGCGGCGACAGTGAGCGGCAGATCGTCCGCGGCCACCAGGACGCGCGCGTCGGCCGTCAGCGCCGCGAGTTCGCCGAGTGACCTGACGACCGGCACGACCTGACCCCGCGCCGGCATCCGTTGCCGAAGCTCCGCCAGCGCGGCTTCCTCGCCCGGCACGGCGCACAGGACGATGGCCGTGTCGTCCGCCCAGGCATCGACCAGCACCTCGGCCGCCGCAGAGAACGAGGCCGGTGGGCAATGGCGCACGCCGCCCCCGCCCGGACACACCAGCACATAACGCTGACCGAAGCGCAGGCCCGCCTGCTGCAGGGCCGTGCGCATCTGGTGGCTGTCCTTCGGCAACAGCCGCAGCCTCGGCCGCTCGTCCGCGGTGCGCATGCCGACGTACCCGACCAGCTCGAGCTGGCGTCGCGTGTCGTCGTGCGTGCGCTCGCGCGAGCCGTCGTCGTCCCGCAATTCGTCGCTGAGCAGGCCGTGCGCCGGTTCATCCGCATGGGCGAGCGTCAACGGGATGCCGGCCATGCGGCACAGCAACGCGGCCGGCAGCGCACTCCGGCCATACGGCGCGAACAGCACCGCCGCGTCGAAGTGGCTGCGGCGCAGCTTGCGCACCAGGTGCATCTCGGCATCGCCGCGCATCGTCGCCGGTTCCGCGTTCAGCGCCGCGCTGCCGGCGGCGGTCCATGGCGCGTTGAAGGCGAGGACCTCGTCCACCGCCTGCAGATGCGGGCGCAGCGTCAGCGCCTCGGGCGCCGCGAGCAGCGTCGACTGGCTCCACGGCATCGTCTCGTGGATCGCGGCGAAGGCCGCCGACGAGGCCAGTACGCCCGCCACCCCGTCCAGCCGCACCAGCAGCACGCGCCGCACGTTGCACCAGCGGCGGTGACGCTCCTCGGCCAGCCGGGACGCGTCGAGCGGCCCCGGCGCGTCGACCGGCGGGAGCGCGTCGGGCGCGCGCGCCCCCGGCTCGCCCAGGTCCGGAGGACTCGGGGGGCGGGCGCGCTGTTCGAGGGACGTCGCGATCATGGTCCCGACCCGGCAAGCCGCATGCCGGACGCACAGCGAGGATCGGCGCGGGTTTGCGGGTGATCGCCCGCTCGCACCACGACGGTGTCAGGGTGTCACGAACGTTCGCTTGGCGGTCGCCGCGGCCTGCTCGCGCAGGCTGTGGCGCTTGGCGAAGGCCCAGCTGAGTTCGGCGCCCATCAGGAAGACCTGGGTCGAGTAGTAGACCCACAGCATCATGACCACCAGGGAAGCCGCCGCCCCGTAGGCGGAACTGACGCCGCTGCGTCCGATGTAAAGGCCGATCAGTGTCTTGCCCAGGCTGAAGAGGGCGGAGGTGATCAGCGCGCCGACCCAGACGTCGCGCCAGCGCACCGGGACGTCCGGCACCCACTTGTAGATCACGGCGAACATCACCGTGATCAGCGCATAGGCCAGGGTGCCGTTGAGGATCTGCGCGAGCAGCACGAGCTCGGTGCCGAGCCAGGGCGTCCACCATTTGCTGACTGCGGCGAGCGCCGCACTGGCGACCATCGACACCATCGACAGGAAGCCGAGTCCCAGGATCAGGCCCAGCGACAGCAGCCGCTTGCGCACCAGCATCAGCAGGCCCTGCCACACCGGGCCGCTGCGCGCCGCCGGGGCCTTCCAGATCCGGTTCAGGGAGTTCTGCAACTCGGCGAAGACCGAGGTCGCGCCGACCAGCAGCACGACGGTGCCGATGGCGGCGGCCCAGCCGCCCTGGTCGGGCCGGTTCACGTGCTTGAGCAGGTCCTCCACGGCCATGGCGCCATCGGTGCCGAGCAATCCGGAGAGCTGCTCCATGACCTCGCCGCGCGCGGCCTGCTCGCCGAAAACGAGCCCTGCGACGCTGATGACGATCAGCAGCAGCGGCGCGATCGAGAACAAGGTGTAGTACGCAAGCGCCGCGCCCATGCTGGGCGCGTTGTCGTCGCTCCAACCCTGCGCGGCCTCGCTGACGATCTCGACGGCTTCATGGACGGCGGGCGGCAGTTTCATCGGCGGGGGTCCTGCGGATCGAAGTCCTGGATTCCCTGTCCAGGCAAGGGAAACTCCCGCGCGGCGGCACGCTGCTTGCCTCAAGGACCTTATCGCAACTGACTAGGAGTCTCACCCATGGCCAGCACCACCATCTCCTCCGACCGCGTCGAAGGCACCAAGGTCTACAACGGCAACGGCGACAAGCTCGGCAGCATCGACAACCTCGTCATCGACAAGCGCTCGGGCCTGGTCCGCTATGCGGCCCTCGAGTTCGGCGGCTTCCTCGGCATCGGCACCGACCGGTATCCGATCCCCTGGAACATGCTGAAGTACGACACCAGCCTGGATGGCTACGTCGTGCCGCTGCGCGAGGACCAGCTCGAGAAGGCGCCGCGCTACGCTCAGACCGACCGCCCCGAGTACACCGACGAGTATGGCCGCAAGGTCTACGACTACTACGGGGTGGCATGGATGTGACGCCCGCCGCAGCGCCGGGTTGGGCGCCGGGCGTCGTTGCGGATCCTCGCCATAGCGCCGCTATGGCTCCGGTCCGCGCCTAGCCCGGCATCCCAACCCGGCACCGCGGCAGGCATCACATACGTGATCCATCCGTTGAGAACCCGCAATGAAGAACGCCCCGGACAACCGGGGCGTTTTTTCTTGGGCGAAGCCGCGAGGGGGTCAGGCGGCGTTGGCGCCGTCCTCGGACGGCCAGTCGCGGATGTAGGCCTTGAGCATGCGGTTCTCGAAATCCTGCGAATCGACCACCGTCTTGGCCACGTCGTAGAACGAAATCACCCCCATCAGCTGCTTGCCGTTGAGCACCGGCATGTAGCGCGCATGGCGCCCCAGCATCATCCGGCGGACCTCGTCGATCTCGGTCTCGGGGGTGCACGTCAGCGGGGCGTCATCCATGACGCTGCGGACCAGCCGCGTGCCGACGCTGCCGCCGTTGCCGACCACGGCCTGGATGACCTCGCGGAAGGTGAGCATGCCCACCAGGTCGCCGAACTCCATCACCACCAGCGACCCGATGTCGCGCTCGGCCATGGTCTCGGTGGCCTGGGCCAGCGTCGTGTCGGGAGAAACGGTGAAGAGCGTGCTGCCCTTGACGCGCAGGATGTCGGAGACTTTCATGGTCGCCTGGGAGAAACGTGAGAAAAAGTTGGCGCCCAACATAGCACACAATGCCCGGCGCCAGACACCGCCGCACACCAGAACAAGCAGGAGACACCCATGTCAGGTCCATCCGACCCGGGCTTTGATACCTTGGCGCTACACGCCGGCGCCTCGCCCGACCCCTCGACCGGCGCCCGCGCCGTCCCGCTCCACCTGACCACCTCGTTCGTGTTCGACAGCACCGAGCAGGCCGCCGGCCTGTTCAACATGGAACGTAGCGGCCACGTGTACTCGCGACTGTCCAACCCGACCACCGCGGTGCTCGAGGAACGTATCGCGGCGCTGGACGGCGGCATCGGCGGCCTGGCCACCGCCAGCGGCCAGGCCGCGCTGCACCTGGCGATCGCGACGATCGCGGCGGCGGGCGACCACATCGTCGCGTCCAGCGCACTCTACGGCGGCTCGCACAACCTGCTGCACTACACGCTCAAGCGCTTCGGCATCACGACCACCTTCGTGCGCCCAAGCGACCTGGACGCCTGGCGCGCGGCCATCCGCCCGCAGACCAAACTGCTGCTGGGCGAGAGCCTCGGCAACCCCGGACTCGACGTGCTGGACATCCCGGCCATTGCACAGATCGCCCATGAAGCCCACCGACCGCTGCTGGTCGACGCGACATTCGCGACACCCTATCTGCAACAGCCCATCGCGCTGGGCGCGGACCTGGTCTACCACTCGGCAACGAAGTTCCTGTGCGGTCACGGGACCGTGGTCGGCGGACTGCTGGTCGACGGCGGCCGCTTCGACTGGGACCGCGCGCACGCGGCGAGCGGCGACCGCCGCCGCTTCGCGGAGCTGTCCGAGCCGTACGACGGCTTCCACGGCATGGTGTTCTCCGAGGAAAGCACCGTCGGCGCCTTCCTGCTGCGCGCGCGCCGCGAAGGCCTGCGCGACTTCGGCGCCTGCATGAGCCCGCACACCGCGTGGCTGATCCTGCAAGGCATCGAGACGCTGCCGCTGCGGATGCAGCGCCACGTGAGCAACGCGCAGAAGATCGCCGAGTTCCTGGAGGCGCAGGACATCGTCGAGCGCGTGAACTACCCGGGACTGGCTTCGCACCGCGATCACGCGCTCGCGCAACGGCTGCTGCCCAAGGGCAGCGGCGCGGTGTTCAGCTTCGACCTGAAGGGCGGACGCGAACCGGGCCGGCGCTTCATCGAATCGCTGCGGCTGTTCTCTCATCTGGCGAATGTCGGCGACGCGCGCTCGCTGGTGATCCATCCGGCGTCGACGACGCATTTCCGCATGGACGACGCGGCCCTGGCGGCCTCGGGCATCGGCGCGGGAACGATCCGGTTGTCGATCGGCCTGGAGGACCCCGACGACCTGATCGCCGATCTGAAGTCCGCGTTGAAGGTGGCATCGAAATGAGTGCGAGAAAACTCAGCGTCCAAGGCCGCGAGGCCTATGCATACACCGGCGGCAAGCGATTCGACCCCGCCCTGCCCTGCGTCGTCTTCATTCATGGCGCGTTGCACGACCACAGCGTGTGGACGCTGCTGGCGCGCCATTTCGCCCATCACGGGCGCGGCGTGCTCGCGGTCGACCTGCCGGGGCACGGGCGCAGCGCGGGACCGGCGCTCGACGACGTCGAGTCGCTCGGCGACTGGATCAACGCGCTGCTCGACGCCGTCGGCTTGAACACGGACAGCGCGGACGGCGCGGTCTCGCTGGTCGGGCATTCGATGGGCTCGCTGATCGCCCTCGAGGCCGCGGCACGGCGGCCGGCGCGCGTGTCGCGGCTGGTCATGGTCGGCACGGCCTGGCCGATGAAGGTGTCGGACGCGCTGCTGAGCACCTCGCGCGAACGGCCGCGGGCGGCGATGGCCATGGTCAACGCGTTCTCGCATTCGACGACGGCGGGCAAGCCCTCGTACCCGGCACCGGGCGCCTGGATGCACGGCGGCAACCTGGCGCTGATGGAACGCATGCAGGACGGTTATGGCGAACACGGCAACCTGTTCGAGCACGACTTCCTCGTCTGCGATCGTTATCAGGGCGCGCCGGAGGCTGTCGCGAAGGTGACCGCGGCCGGCCTGCGCTCGGAGATGATCCTCGGCGCGAAGGACGCGATGACACCGCCGAAGGCGGCCAAGGCCTTGTCGGAGATGCTGGGCGCGCGGGTGCAGACGCTGCCCGCCGGGCATGCCCTGATGACCGAGGCGCCGGAAGGGATGTTGAATGCGTTGAAGGCGGCGCTCGTCTGAGCGCCGTACGGTCAGGACCTCAGCCAAGCAGACGGCCCCGCGAGGGCCGCGCCAGGAGACGCCCATGAGCACCAGCCCCCTGCCCCATGCGCCGCAGGAATCGGATTCGACGGCGGACCGCGTGAAGGCGATGCGCAGCTTCGCGGAGTTCTATCCGTTCTACCTCGGCGAGCACCGCAACCGGACCTGCCGCCGGCTGCACTTCGTCGGCTCGACGCTGGGGCTGCTGTGCCTGGCCTACGCGCTGTTCACGCAGACCTGGAGCTTCGTCCTCGTCGGCCTGCTGTGCGGCTACGCGTTCGCGTGGATCGGGCACTTCGGCTTCGAGAAGAACAAGCCGGCGTCGTTCAAGCGACCGCTCTACAGCTTCCTCGGCGACTGGGTCATGTACAAGGACATCTGGACGGGGAAGATTCCGTTCTGATTCCTCGTCGGACGCCTCTGCGCCTGAGGGTCAGTCCTTGCCCCGTTGAAGGATCAGCGCCTTCGCCGCCTCGATCCGCAGCGTCATCGGCACCGAGGCGTCGTTCATGACGTGCAGCAGGAAGGCATGCGGGTCGGCGAAGCTCGTGCCAGCAGCGAGCGCGGACGGCGCCTGCGTTGACGCGGCTGGCGATGCCACCGGCATCGGCGGCGCCGAGCCGGGCAGGCGGTCTCGCGTCAACAGCCTCAGCACGTCGACCCACGCCTGCGGCGTGATGCTCTGGAGCGGCTTCAGCAGATCGGCCTGACCTTCCACGCCGGGCGGGATGTCGAGCCAGGTCGCCTCGACGAACACCGGCGCCAGGTCCGGCGCGACGAAGGCGGACCATTGGCCCTCCTTGACCTCCGACGGAAGCTCCGGCGCTTCGGTGAAGCAGCGGATGCGCGGCGCGGCCACGCCGTCGAGGTAGCTCGCCTTCAGTCCGGCGAAGAAGGCGTCGGCCTCCTGCGGCGAACATCCCCGCTCCAGCGAGAACCACAGCTGGTAGCTGTTCTCGCCGGCGATGGCGATCCCCGGCGCGGGCAGCGACAGGTCCAGCTGCACGCCGCGCCATACGGCGCCGAGCAGTTCCCAGTCCGATGGTCGCCCGACGTCGAGCACTAGCGCTCGCGCGGCTCCGGCGGGACCGGCGGCATAGAGACGTTGGAATTCGGTGGCGAGGCGAGACACGGGCGTGGGGAGCAGACAGGGCGAGAAGACCGCATTGTCATGCGGAACCGGACGGGTTCATGCCTCAACCCAGAAAGGCTCCGGCCCCAGGCGTCGACCTCCTTCCGACGACCGCGTGCCTCCACATTGAAGGACACCCCAATGAACCTCCACGCGACCGTCGGCGCCGTGTGCCATCTTCCGGAAGCACTGGCGACGGATGAACCGTCGCCGCACGAACCAGAGGCATCCGCCTCCCGCTCCCCGCCGACCCTGGCTGACATGCCAGACCTCGTGGTGGACAGGATCGCCGCGCATCTCCGGGCCCGCGACCTGGCGGCACTGGAACTCTCGCTTCCACGCCGGCTCACCGCCGGTATCGCCGGCAGATTGAGCAAGCTGCGCTGCCTGCACGACATGGGCCGGCTGTCGACGCCCGCGCAGGTTCAAGGCGCATTGGCCGCCGTTGCCCGGCTCGCCCCGGAACATCGGGTCGAACGCCTGTTCCTGCTGGGACGGGCGATCCAGCGCATGCCCCGCCACGATCAGATCTGCGCGAAAGACGCGCTCGAGAAGGCCATCTCCGAGCTTCCCAGGCATTTGAAGCACGACGACTTCACGATCCTGATCACGATCCTCGCCCATGGCTCGGCGAAGCGGGCGGTCTCCATGGAGGGGTATGCCGAGGCGGTCGGTCGCGTGCTCGATCTCCCGAGATCGGAGATCGAGGAACTGGAACGCATTGCCGTCAGGGGCGTAGGGTTCCACGACGTGATGATCATCGGCTCAAGCGTCCGGGACGCGGCCGCCGAGTTCGACTTCCACCGCGAGGACTCGATTCGCACCCTGGAAGAGTACGCGCTCGTCAGCCCGCGTTTCCGTGCCGCGCTCGGGCGGGGTGCCAGTGCCGAGGAGCTCCAGGCACGCTTCGGCCTGCGCGACCCGGCGACGCTCGACATGATGGCGTACTTGATCGAGCGGCGTCAGGTCGAACCGCCCCTCGTCGAGGCCGCTCGCACTGGACTCTTCGATGACGTCGAGGACATCGCACGCGCCGACCTCGCCGTGTCGGCGTTGCGGACCGCTCATGCACGCGCCCGGGAAACCGGGGGGACAGGCGACGTCGAGAACACCGTCGAAGGGCCCATCGACAGCCGGCACGAGCGGGCGGCCGCCGAATCGGCTCGGCCGGGCCATCCGCGAGGGGTCGCGAGGCCCCTAGCCGCGCGCCTGCGCGCCCTGCTCCGACTGGGCCCGCAGCGACCCTAGCATGTCGTCCGCCATCGCGTCCAGGTCGTAACCCAGCTTCCAGCCCCAGTCGCGTTGCGCGACCGTGTCGTCGATGGACTGGGGCCAGCTCGCCGCGATGTTCTGGCGGAAGTCCGGCGCGTAGTCGATCTCGAAGCCCGCGATGCGGCGGCGGATCGACGCGGCGATCTGCGCCGGCGTGAAGCTCACGCCCGCCAGGTTGTAGCTGCCCCACTCGGTGATCTTCTCCGCCGGCGCTTCCATCAGCTCGATCGTCGCGCGCAGCGCGTCGGGCATGTACATCATCGGCAGCGCCTGGTCTTCCTTCAGGAAGCAGGTGTAGCGGCCGTGCTTGAGCGCCTCGTGGAAGATCTCGACCGCGTAGTCGGTCGTGCCGCCGCCCGGAGGCGTCTTCCAGCTGATCAGGCCCGGATAGCGCAGGCTGCGCACGTCCACGCCGTGGTTGGCGTGATACCAGCGGCACCAGCCCTCGCCGGCCAGCTTGGAGATGCCGTAGATGGTCGTCGGGTCCATCACCGTCGTCTGCGGCGTGTCGCGCTTGGGCGTCTGCGGACCGAAGGCCGCGATCGAGCTCGGCCAGAACACCCGCTCCAGCTTCACCGTGCGCGCCAGCTCCAGCACGTTGAGCAGGCCCTTCATGTTCAGGTCCCAGGCCCACATCGGATGCTTCTCGCCGGTGGCCGACAGCGCCGCCGCCAGGTGGTAGACCTGCGTGATGCCATGGCGCTTGACCACCGCCGCCAGCGCGGCCGCGTCCGTCACGTCCAGCATCTCGTGCGTCAGCTGCGGCACGCGGCCCTGCGGCGCCACGTCGCTGGTGATCACGTTGGCGTTGCCGTGGCGCTTCGCGAGCTCCACCGCCAGTTCGGAACCGATCTGGCCGTTCGCGCCGATCAACAGGATCTTGGTCATGGGAATTCTTCTTCTCGAACTACATCGACTGCGAGGTCCGCGTCGACCGCTTACTTGACGAGACCCAGCTCGCGGCCCGCCTGGGCGAACGCGGCCACGGCCTTCTCCAGATGCTCGCGCTCATGCACGGCGGAGATCTGCACTCTCACCCGGGCCTGTTCCTTGGGCACCACCGGGTAGAAGAAGCCGACCGCGTACACGCCCAGCTCCAGCAGCCGCGCGCTCAGCTGCTGCGCCTTGACGGCGTCGAACAGCATCACCGGCACGATCGGGTGGGTGCCCGGCTTGATCTGGAAACCGGCCTCCTGGATCGCCTCGCGGAAGTAGGTCGTGTTGGCCTCGAGCTTGTCGCGCAGCGCGGTGCTGCCCTCGAGCAGGTCCAGCACGGCGATCGACGCGCCGACGATGCTCGGCGCCACCGTGTTGGAGAACAGGTAGGGACGCGAGCGCTGGCGCAGCAGCTCGATCACTTCCTTGCGGCCGGTCGTGAAGCCGCCGGACGCGCCGCCCAGCGCCTTGCCCAGCGTGCCGGTGATGATGTCGACCTTGCCGAACACGCCGCGATGCTCGTGCGTGCCGCGGCCGGTCTTGCCCATGAAGCCGCTGGCGTGGCATTCGTCGATCGCGAGCAGCGCGCCGAAGCGGTTGGTGATCTCGCGCATCTTGTCGAGCTGCGCGATCGTGCCGTCCATCGAGAACACGCCGTCGGTGAACACCATCACGTGGCGCGCGCCGGCCGCGCGGGCCGCCGTCAGCTGCGCCTCGAGGTCGGCCATGTCGTTGTGCTTGTAGCGGAAGCGCTTGGCCTTGCACAGCCGGATGCCGTCGATGATGGACGCGTGGTTCAGCTCGTCGCTGATGATCGCGTCCTGCTCGCCCAGCAGCGGCTCGAACAGCCCGCCGTTGGCGTCGAAGGCGGCCGCGTAGAGGATGGTGTCCTCGGTGCCGAGGAAACGCGCCAGGCGCGCCTCGAGCTCCTTGTGGATGTCCTGCGTGCCGCAGATGAAGCGCACCGAGGACAGCCCGTAGCCGTGCGTGCGCAGCGCCTCGTGGGCGGCCTCCACCACCTTCGGGTGCGAGGACAGGCCCAGGTAGTTGTTGGCGCACAGGTTGAGCACTTCGCGGCCGTCCCGCGTCTTGACGATCGCCCCCTGCGGACTGGTGATGATGCGCTCGCTCTTGTAGAGACCGGCGTCGCGGATGCCTTGCAGCTCGTTCTGCAGGTGGCGATAGAAGTCGTCGGTGGTGGGGGCGATGTTGGTCATGCGGTGCTCCTGCGGCACAATCCGTTAAATCGAACGTGTTCGTTATATCGAACAGCCGTGCAGTATCTAGGAAGAGCCGTCGCCGGTCAAGGCGTCGGCGCCGCTGTCGACGCTACCCGAACTCCCAGGAATTTCCGACTCCCTCCCATCACCGATGTCCGCCAATCCCGCCGAGAAACTGGAACCGCCGCGCGTCGGCGCGACGCTGCAGACGCTGCGGCAATCGCAGGGCCTGTCGCTGGACGAACTGTCCAGGCGGGCCGGCGTGTCCAAGTCGATGCTGTCGCAGATCGAGCGCAACCAGGCCAATCCGACGGTCGCGGTGGTCTGGCGACTGGCCAATGCCTTGCGGGTGGAGTTGTCGGAGCTGCTGGGCGGCGAGCGGCCGGCCGCGCCACCGATCGAGATCGTGGCCTCGCACGGCACGCCGGGCCTGTCCAGCCCGGACGGGCTGTGCCGGCTGCGCATCCTCGGGCCGATCGACCTGGCCGGGAACTTCGAGTGGTACGAGCTGACGGTGCAGCCCGGCGGCGCGCTGGAGTCGGCCGCGCATGAACCCGGTTCGCGCGAGCACCTCAGCGTGCTGGGGGGCGAACTCGAGGTCACCGCCGGCGGGAGCCGGCAGCTCGTCAAGACCGGCGAGACCGCGCGCTATGCCGTCGACGGCGCCCACGCGATCCGCAACCTGTCGAAGAAGGCGGCGACGGCGCTGCTGGTGGTGCTGCACGCATGAGGCAGCGGATCGCCGCGCGATCACACCTCCTGTTACTTGACCCTCGCGGCCCGATGCCGACAATCGCCCGATTCGCGGAGGCGAGGGAGCGTATTGCAGTCAAGGCAGTCCACATGCAGCAACGCTCGTTTTCAGACAAGCACCCCCACATCCCCACCCCGACCCAGCCGGCCACGATAGACACCGAAACCCAGGCCAAGCAGCTTCAACTGCTCGACGGCTCCGCGCGGCTGCGCGTGGCGGAGCAGCGCGCGCGCGCGCATCGCTCGACACCCCTCATCGACAAGGCCGCCCTGCCGCTGGGCGCCCCGCCGAAGTACGGGATGAAACCCACCGGCGCGACACGGCCCCGGCCGCCCTACCGGCGCGCCATCCTTTCGGCGATGGCCCTGCTGGCCGTGATCGGCGGCGCGGCCGTCACGTGGTGGCGGTAGCCGGCGCCCTGGACACCGATCCGCCCGCGACCGGCGCCGTGACGGCCGCGGCGCCGATCAGCGCGCCCAGCGTCGTCCGCTCCCAACCGGCCTGCTCCCACAGCCCCCCCAGTCCTGGCTGGCGGTCGGCCAGCAGCGCGCGGATCAGCGGCTCCGCGATCGTCGACGCGGGCTCGCACAGCAGCACCAGGCGCTGGGCGCCCTCCTCTTCCAGGCGCCCGATCCAGTCCAGCTTCTGCAGCTGCTGGATCACCGGCTCGAGCTGCAGCGGGTCCACCGACATCCGCTGCGACAGCCCGATCATCGACAGCCCGGACTCGCCGCCCAGGCGCGCGGCGTCGAGCTCGCGCACCACGTCCAGCGCCAGCGCCATCTGCATGCCCGGCTTGTTGCGCCGCACGCTGACGCCGCCGGCCAGGGCCGGCGCGTTCGCCGCGAGGATCGCCCCCAGCAGCACGATGGACCAGCCGACGTAGATCCAGATCAGGAAGATCGGCACCGCCGCGAACGCGCCGTAGAGCGTCGAGTAGGTCGGCACCTGTTTCACGTACCAGGCCAGCGCCTGCTTGGCCAGGTGGAAGGCGATGGCCACGAAGGCCGCGCCGGTCAGCGCGTGGCGCCAGCGCACGTCCGTGTTGGGCACGTAGTGGAACAGCGCCGCGATCGCGCCCCACAGCACCACGAGGTCCACGCTGTTGAGCAGCACGACCAGCCCCCGCGGCATGTTGTCGACCAGGTCCCGGCTGTAGGTGATCAGGACGCTGGTGACGGTCAGGCTGCCGCCCAGCAGCAGCGGGCCCAGCGTCAGCGCCGCCCAGTACACCAGCACGCGCTGCGCGATCGGCCTGGGCCGCTGCACGCGCCAGATCTGGTTGAGCGTCTTGTCGATCGTCAGCATCAGCGACAGTGCCGTCACCGCCAGCACGATCAGGCCGACCACGCCGAGCCGGTTCGCCTTGGCCGCGAACTGCGTCAGCGACATCAGCACCGGACGGGCGATGTTGTCGGGGATCAGCGACTTGAGGAAGTACTTCTCCAGCGCTGACTGGAAGCTGGAGAACATCGGGAACGCGGTGAACAACGCCAGCGCCACCGTCAGCAGCGGCACCAGCGAGATCAGCGTCGTGAAGGTCAGGCTGCCCGCGGTCAGGCCCAGGCGCTCCTCCCGGAAGCGCTGCACGAACAGGCGCAGCGTGCGCGCATACGGCCACGTCAGCAGCTCGCGTCCGAGCTCCCGGATTCCCTCGCGCCAGCTCTGCGTCCCGGCCTGATCACTGCTCATCATGCTGGCTATGATGCCAGCCATGTCAAGCCTCGATGCCGCTCCATCGCCCCCCGCGACGGGCGCCGTTCCGCACGCCCGCACCGAGCCCACCGCGCGCGAGCGCGGCAGCCGGCAGCTCGCGTTCCTCGCGACGCTGGCGCTGGCGCTGCTGTGCCTGGCCTGGGAGCTCTGGCTCGCCCCGACCGGCCGCGGCACGCTCGCGATCAAGGCCCTGCCGCTGCTGCTGCCGCTGGCCGGCCTGTGGCGCTACCGCATGTACACCTACCGCTGGGTCAGCCTGATGATCTGGCTCTACGTCACCGAGGGGCTGGTGCGCGGCACCTCCGAGCGCGGCATCGGCATGGCGCTGGCCTGGATCGAGGTGCTGCTGTCGGTGACGATCTTCGTCGCCTGCGCCGCGCAGATCCGGCTGCGGCTGGCCGAGGCGCGTCGCCATGGCGAGGACGAGGCTCTTGCCCCATGAACGCCCCGAACCTCCTCGGCGCCGACGGTGCGCCCCTGCCCTCGCCTGATCACGAGGCCCTGATCGCCGCGTTGCGCGCGCGGCTGGGCGACGCCCACGTGCTGCGGTCCGGCGACCATGACCTCGCCGGCTACGAGCGCGACTGGCGCAAACGCTACGTCGGGCGCGCGCTCGCGGTGGTGCGGCCGGCCGACACCGCCGAGGTCGCCGCCGTGGTGGCCCTGGCCCGCGAGCACGGCGTGCCGCTGGTGCCGCAAGGCGGCAACACCGGCCTGGTCGGCGGCGGCGTGCCCGACGACTCGGGCACCCAGCTGCTGCTCAGCCTGCAGCGCCTGAACCGCGTCCGGCAGATCGATCCGTCCAACATGACGATGACCGTCGAGGCCGGCTGCGTGCTGCAGAACGTCCAGCAGGCGGCCCGGGAGGCCGGCTGGCTGTTCCCGCTCAGCCTTGCCGCCGAAGGCAGTTGCACGATCGGCGGCAACCTCGCCACCAACGCCGGCGGCACGCAGGTGCTGCGCTACGGCAACGCGCGCGAACTCTGCCTGGGGCTGGAGGTGGTCACCGCCGACGGCACCGTGTGGGACGGGCTGTCCGGACTGCGCAAGGACAACACCGGCTACGACCTGCGCGACCTGTTCATCGGTTCGGAAGGCACGCTGGGCGTGATCACCGCCGCGACGCTGAAGCTGCATCCGCTGCCGCGCGCGCGCATGACCGCGCTGGCCGCCTGCGACACGCTGGGCGACGCGGTCGCGTTGCTGGACCTGGCGCGTTCGCGCTGCGGCGCGGCGCTGACCGGTTTCGAGGTGATGAACGCGCTGTCGCTGGCGCTGGTGCGCAAGCATTTCCCGCAGCTGGCCCAGCCGCTCGGCCCGAGGCCGTGGACGGTGCTGCTGGAGCTGTCCGACAGCGAGGGCGAGGACCATGCGCGCGCGCAGTTCGAGTCGCTGCTCGAGGACGCGCTGGAGCGCGGCGCGATCGACGACGCGGCGGTGGCCGAAAGCCTGGCGCAGAGCCAGGCCATGTGGCACCTGCGCGAGTCCATCCCGCTGGCGCAGAGCGAGGAAGGCCTGAACATCAAGCACGACATCGCGCTGCCGGTGTCGCGCATCCCGGACTTCGTCGAGCGCTGCGACGCGCTGCTGCAGGACCGCTTTCCGGGCTCGCGGCTGGTGGACTTCGGTCACCTGGGCGACGGCAACCTGCACTACAACCTGCAGGCGCCGGAGGGCATGCCGGCTGCCGACTTCCTGCGCGAGCACGAGTCGGCCGTCAACGAACTGGTCTACGACCAGGTGACGGCGCACGGCGGGTCGATCTCCGCCGAACACGGCATCGGCCAGCTCAAGCGCGAGGAGCTCGCGCAGCGCAAGAGCCCGGTGGCCATGCAACTGATGCGGCAGATCAAGCAGGCGCTGGATCCGCACGGGCTGCTGAATCCGGGCCGGGTGCTGTAGTCCCTCATCGGGGCGCACCCTTCATCCGCGACGCGGCCATTTCCGCCGCGGCTGTCCACGGCCAGGCCAGTTGGGCCGCGTGGATCGGATCCAGTTCGCCGGGCCGCGCGGCGGAGACCGCAGCCGGGACCGGCGCGTCGGCTTGAGCTGGCATCGATCGGGCTTGGGCATCCGGGACCACGGCGATGCTGGCCGGCAGCCTGGTGTCGCCGCCGCCATGGCAAGCCGTGACACCGGCCAATACGCAGATCACCACGGCCAGCACGCAGATCACCAAGGCCACATGGGCGCCTTGGCGCAGCCGGTCTCGCAGGAACTCCTCGGGAACTGGGCGCATTGCATTGCTTTCAGGATTGCAGAGGTCTCCCCAGTCGCGCCGAGCCGCCGTTGAGTTTGTCCGGCCGTCTTGAGAACCGTGAGAAGTTCGACACCTCCGCCCGCAGGCACAATCCGGGCGCTTCCGCGTCCGCCTTTCCTCGATGCCGCCACCGACGCCCTCTTCGCGCCCACCCTCTTCGCGCCCGCCCTCTTCGCGCCCGCCCTGCCCGCGCCGCTTCGCAGTGACCGCCCCGTCGACGCTGGCGGTCCTGTGGATGCTGATGACGCCCTTCGCGCACGCGCAGTCGTCGACGCCCTCCGAACAGCCGCTGAGCCACCTCCAGCACACCAGCTGGACGCTCAAGGACGGCATGCCGGGTCCGGTGATGGCCATCGCGCAGACGAGCGACGGCTACCTATGGCTGGGCACCGGCAGCGGGCTCTACCGCTTCGACGGCGTGCGCTTCGAGCGCTTCGACACGCTGGCCGGCGCGCAACTGCCGAGCCGCCAGGTGCTGTCGCTGCACGCGACGAAGGACAACGGCCTGTGGGTCGGGCTCATGGACGGCGGCGCCGCGCTGGTGCGCGAGGGCCGGGTCTTGCATGTCGATCCCGCCGGTGGAAACTTCGCGACCTCCACCCGCGACTTCGCGTCGCAACGCGATGGCACGCTCTGGGTCGCCACCGGCCGCTCGCTGCTCCGCCGCGAGGGCGAAGCCTGGATCGCGATCGGCCCCGAGTCCGGTTATGACGACGGCAACGGCCACGCGCCGCCGACGCTCAAGATCGCGGTCGACGGCAGCGACAACCTCTGGGTCGTCACCGATCGCACCGTGTTCGTGAAGGCTGCCGGGAGCACGCGATTCGTCGCGAGTGAGGCCCCGGCGCTCGGCCTCACCCAGCTCGTCGTCGGCGCCGACGGCCGGGCCTGGGCCAACGACATGTCGCCGGCCGTCCGCGGCCTGTCCCGGCTGCCGCTGCCGGGCGAACCCGCCGCTTCCGCGGCGACGCCTCTCTACCCGGTCGCCAGGAGCTTCTTCATGCCGGCGTTCGATCGCCGGGGCCTGCTCTGGTACGGCGCACGCGACGGCCTCAACCGGATCGACGTCTCCGGCACGCCCGCCGCCGCGGCGGCCAGCCACCAGTTCCTGGGCACCGACAAGGGCCTGTCCGGCGAACTCGTCACGCGCATCTTCCAGGACCGCGACGGCGCGATCTGGGTCGGCACGAACGGCGGGCTCGACCGCTTCCGCGGCGCCGCCGTCGACCGCATCGACCTGCCGGACCGCAGCGCCAGCATCGCCATGACCGCCGACGAACACGGCCATCTGTGGATCGCCTCGGGCGGCTCGGTGCAGCGTCTCGCGCCGGGCCGGTCGACCCCCGAGCCGGTGCCCACCGATCCCGGGATGGAGACCTTCACCGCCGTCTTCGCCGACCGGCAGGGCCGGCTCTGGGTCGGCGGGCGCACCGGCCTGTGGCGGCAGGACGGCCACCGCTTCGTCCAATTGCCGACGCCCGACGGCCTGCCCTGGATGGCCGCGGTCTTCGAGATCACCGAGGACGCGCAGGGAGCGATCTGGTTCAACGGCCATCGCTACGGCCTCATGCGATATGCCGACGGCAAGGTGACGCGCCTGTCGGGCAGCGGCCGCTTTCCACGCAAAGGGCCCGATGCCATCGGCACCGATGCGCGCGGCCAGGTCTGGATGGGCTACGACGACGGCACGCTGCTGCGCCAGGAAGGAGACCGGACCGTCGCCCTGACGCCCGCGGACGGCGTGAAGGTCGGCGCGATCAAGGTCATCGCGCGACAGGGCGAGCAGCTCTGGATCGGCGGCGAGCGCGGCGTCCAGCTGGTTTCCGCGCCGGGCCTGCCGATGCTGCGCCTGGCCGACCCCGACGCGCTCGACGGCGTCTCCGGCATCGTCGCGACACCCGACGGGGCGCTGTGGATGAACGGCGCGAACGGCATCGTCCGGCTCAGCGCCGACGAGGTGCGGCGCGCGCTCGCCGTCGCACCGGACGACGGGCGGCGCCCGACGGGCCGGCGCTTCGGCCTGGACGACGGACTGTCCGGCCGCGCCGAGCAGTCCTGGCCGCTGCGCACCGCCGCACGAACGCCGGACGGTCTGCTGTGGTTCGCATTGAGCAACGGCGTCGTGCGCATCGACCCCGCGCGCCTGCCCCAGGGCGACGTCGCGCCGCCGCCGGTCGACGTGCAGCGGCTGTTCGTCCATGGCGAGCCGGTCCTGCCGGCGACCTCGGACGGCGCGCTGCGTCTCTCCCCCGGCACCCGCGACCTGGAGATCGCCTACACCGCGATCAGCCTGGCGCAGCCCGATCGCACGCGCTTCCGCTACCAGTTGATCGGCCAGGACCGCGACTGGCTGGACGCCGGGGTCCGGCGCCGGGCCTTCTATACCAACCTCGGCCCCGGCGCCTACGAATTCCGCGTCCAGGCCTCGCAGGACGGCGGCCCCTGGAGCGCCACGCCCGCGACGATGCGTTTCGAGATCGCGCCGACGCTCACGCAGACCGGCTGGTTCCGCGCGGCCGCCGTGTTCGTGGGCCTGGCGACGCTGGGCGTCCTGGCCGCGCTGCGCGCCCGCCAGCGTCGGCTGCACGAGCAGGAGCGCCTTGCCGCCCGCGTGCAGGAGCGCGAACGCATCGCCCGCGACCTGCATGACACGCTGCTGCAAGGCGTGTACGGCCTGATCCTGCGCTTCGAGGCCATCTCGCGCCGCCTCCCGGACACGGAACGCTCAGCCATGCAGCGCGTGCTCGCGGACGCCGACGCGCTGCTGGTCGAAGGCCGCGACCGGGTCACCGACCTGCGCCTGCCGCCGCCCGACGCCAACCTGCTGGAACACACGCTGGAGGGACTCGGCCGTGAGCTCTCGCACACGCACGGCGCCGCGTTCGCGCTGAGCGTCGAGGGGACGCCCCGGCCGCTGGAGCCGGCGCTGTCGGCCTCGATCTGCCTGATCGCACGCGAGGCGATCTTCAACGCGTTCCAGCATGCCCGCGCCGAGCGGATCGAGGTCACGCTCAGGTACGGCGACGCGGCATTCTCCCTGCGGGTCCACGACGACGGCATCGGCGTGCCGGACGCGGTCCAGGAACGCGGCGGCCGCCCCGGCCACTGGGGCCTGTCCGGCATGCGCGAGCGCGCCGAGCTGGCCGGCGTCGCCTATCGGCTGAGCTCCCACGCCGGGGTGGGCACCGAGGTCGAACTCAGCGTGCCGGCCGCCCGCGCCTACGCGGCCACCGGCACCGCCGCACCACGCGCCACCTTCCGCGACGCCTGGTGGCGCCGCCGCCGGGGCGTCTGAAACGACCAGGAAAAAGGCGCCTCGTCGAGGCGCCTTTCCGTGTACCGGCCCGGGGCTCGCAGCAACCCCGTCCGCGCTCCGGGACTCAGTCGTCGCCCGCGCCCTGCGGCGTGAACTCGACCGGCCGGCGGTGCTTGCCGCTGACCAGGTCCCAGGCGCGCACCAGGATCCGGAAGACGAAGCGCACGAAGGTCAGGAACAGCACGAACTCCACGACGCCGGCGACCACCGCGCCGGCCGTCGTCCAGCGCTGCTCGCGGCGGTGGAACTTCGCCAGGAAGCTGTCGCGCTTGATCTCGATGCTGTCGTAGAAGCTCGGCACCATCAGCAGCGTCAGGAAGGTCGAGGTGATCGTGCCGCCGATGATCGCCACCGCCATCGGACGATAGAACTCCCCGCCCTCGCCGATGCCGATGGCCACCGGCAGCATGCCGGCGATCAGCGCGAAGGTCGTCATCAGGATAGGCCGGAAGCGCTTGCGCCCCGCATGCATCAGCGCCTCCTCGCGCGGCACGCCGTCGGCCTCCTCCTGGCGCGCCGCGTCCAGCAGCAGGATCGCGTTCTTCGCCACCAGGCCGGCCAGCATGATGATCCCGATGAAGCTCATCAGGTTCAGCGTCCCCTTGGTCAGCAGCAGCGCCACCACCACGCCGATCAGCGACAGCGGCAGGGACAGCATCACCCCGATCGGCGCGGTGAAGCTGCCGAACTGCATCACCAGGATCAGGTACATCAGCGCGATGCCGGAGAACAGCGCCACGGCCATCGCACCGAACACCTCCTGCTGGTCCTTGGCCGCGCCGGCGAGCTCGATGCCGTAGCCGGGCGGGAAGTTGATGGACTTCGCCAGCTTGAGCGCGTCGGCCGTGACCTCGCCGGGCGAACGCCCGTGCGCGTTGGCCGACACCGCGATCATCCGCTTGCCGTCCGCGTGCTGGATCTTGGCCGGGCCCTTGCCCATCGTCACCGTCGCGATCTGCTCCAGCGGCACCATGACGCCGGCGCCCGTCACGGCGATCGGCAGCCGCTCGATGTTGCTCGCGTCGACGCGGTCCTCCGGCGCCAGCCGCACCGCGACGTCGCGCGTCTCGCCGCTCGGGTCGATCCAGTCGCCGACCTCCACGCCGGCGAAGGCCACCCGCAGCGAATTCGCCGCGTCGCCCACCGAGATGCCGAGCGTGTTGGCCAGGCCGCGGTTGAGCTCGATCTGCAGCTCATTCTGCGGATCCTGCTCCGACAGGCCCACGTCCACCGCGCCCGGCACGCGGCGCAGCTTCTCCATGTAGTCGGTCGTGATCTCCATCAGCTTGCGCGAGTCCGCGCCGGAGAAACGGATCTGCACCGGCTTCTGCGCGCCGTTGTTCAGGTCGTCCAGCACGACGTACTCGGCCCCGACCAGCCGCGCCACGCGGGTGCGCAGGTCGGCGGCGATCTCGGCGGCGCTGCGCTTGCGTTTCGTGCTCTTGCCCAGGTCCACGTAGACACGACCGCCGCTGACGTTGACGCTCTCGTTGGTGGCCACCACCTCGGGGATCTCGCGCGCCAGCGCCGAGGCCGCGCCCATCTTCAGCCGCGCGTACTCGAGGCTGGACGAGGCCGGCGTGCGGACCTCGATGGCGATCGTCCCGGAGTCCGAGGCCGGCAGGAAGCTCGTGCCGCCGAAGGTCGACTGCAGGAACAGCGCCAGCACGAAGCTCAACACGGCGAACACCGCCATCCAGGTGCGGTGGTGCAGCGCCCAGGCGATCACGCGGCCGTAGCGGTCGGCCTGATGGTCGAACCACTCATTGAAGGCGTGCAGCTTCCTGGATACCCAGTTGGTCTTGGGCGCTTCGTGGTGCCCCGGAGGGTCGCCCCAGAACGCCGACAGCATCGGATCCAGCGTGAAGGAGATGAACAGCGACACCAGCACCGAGGCCACCACCGTCAGCCCGAACGGCCGGAACCACTCGCCGGACACGCCCGGCATGAAGGCCACCGGGATGAACACGGCCACGATGGAGAAGGTCGTCGCCGCGACGGCCAGTCCGATCTCGGCCGTGCCCTTGAGCGCCGCGGTGCGGCGGTCGGCGCCGCGCTCCATGTGTCGCACGATGTTCTCGCGCACCACGATCGCGTCGTCGATCAGCACGCCGATGGCCAGCGACAGGCCCAGCAGGCTCATGAAGTTCAGCGTGAAGCCGCACAGCCAGACCGCGATGAAGGCCGCGACCACCGAGGTCGGCAGCGACAGGGCCGTGATCATCGTGGAGCGCCAGGAATTCAGGAACACGTAGACCACGAAGATCGTCAGTCCCGCGCCGAACACCAGCGCGTGGATCACGTTGTTCAGGCTGTCCTGCGCGTCCTGGCCCCCGTCCTGCACCACCTCGAGCTTGGTGCCCTTGGGCAGCGACTTGTCGATCTCCTCGACCAGCTTGCGGACCTCCTTGGCCACGCTCACCGTCGAGGCGTCGCGCGAGCGCGTGACCATGATGCCGACGTTCGGATGGCCGTTGCGCACCGACAGGCCGGTCTGCTCCGCGAAGCCGTCCTGCACCGTCGCCACCTGGCCCAGCCGGATCAGCTCGCTGCCGGAACGCTTGACGACGATCTGGTTGAAGTCGGCCGGCGACTCGATGCGGCCCAGCAGCCGGATGCTCTGGTCCTCCAGCGTGCCGCGCACCTTGCCCACCGGCGCGGTCGTGTTCTGCATGCGCAGCGCGTTGACGACCTCGGTCACCGAGACGTTGAACTCGCGCAGCTTCTGCGCGTTCAGCAGCACCGACAGCTCACGCTTGAGCGAACCGTTCACCGTCACCGTCGCCGCGCCCGGGATGGCGCGGAAGCGGTCGGCGAACTGGTCCTCCGCCATGCGCGAGATCTCCGCATGCGACTGGCTGCTGGACGACAGCGCCAGCTGCATGATCGGCTGCGCCGACGGGTCCACGCGCTGCAGCACCGGCTCGCGCATCTCGGTGGGCAGCTTGTGGCGCACCGCGGCGATCGCGTTGCGGACCTCGTCGGCCGCCTCGATCATGTTCTTGTCGAAGTTGAAGAACAGCAGCAGCTGCGCCGAGCCCTCGCCCGAGGTCGAGCGCACCTCGTTCACGCCGGAGATGCTTTGCAGCGACTTCTCGATGCGGTTGACGATCTCGCGCTCGGAGGTCTCCGGCGAGGCGCCGGGGTAGCTGATGCTGACCACCAGCAGCGGCAGGTCGACGTCGGGACGCTCGTTGACGCGCAGCTTGGACAGGGCCAGCAGGCCCAGGGCCATCAAGCCGATGATGATCACGATCATCGCGATCGGCTTCTTGACCGAGAAATTGGAGAGGAACATGGGTCAGCCTCCTGTGCGCGTCACTGGGCCGAGGCGGCCGAAGCCACCGGCTGCATCGGCAGCGGCGCGGCGGTCGAGCCCGAAGTCGAGCCCGATGTCGTCGAACCGGACGTGGTCGAGCCCGCGGCGGGTGCTCCGGTCGAGCCCGTCATGCCGGCCGCCGCGCTGCTCACGGCGGTCTTGCCTTGCTCGACGCGCTGGCCGTCGATCAGCGTGCTGGTCGGGCTGCGCAGGATGCGATCGCCCTGCTTCACGCCGGACGTCACGACATACAGTCCCTGGCGGTCGTCGCGGGCGCCCAGGCTGACGGCGGTCTTTGCGACCTTGCCGCCGTCCACGCGCCAGACGTAGGCCTTGTCGCCCTCGCGCACCAGCGCGCTGTCCGCCACCATCAGCGCCGAGACGCTGTTCGTTTGCACCCGGCCCTCCGCATAGAGGCCGGCCACGCCCGGCTGCTGTGCGCCGGCGAAGTCCACCAGCACTTCCACCTGGCGGGTGTTGGCGTTGGCGGCCTGCGCGATGCGGCGCACCTTGCCCTGGAAGTCCACCTGCGGATAGCCGTTGACGCGGAAGTACACGACCTGCGCGAGCTTGAGCTCGGACATGCGGTCGGCCGACACCAGGCCCTCGAAGCGCATCGAGGCCGGGTCCATCACCTTGATCAGCTCCTTGCCCACCTGCGCCGAGTCGCCCGGCGAGACCTTGCGGTCGCTGACCACGCCGTCGAACGGCGCCCGCACCTCGGTGCGCTGCTGCTGCTGGCGCGCCGTGGCCACCCGGGCCCGGGCGGCGACCAGGTCGCTCTGCGCGTTGTTGCGCCGGATCTCGGCGTCCTCCATCGCCTGGATGGAGCTCATGCCCTGCGCCTGCAGCGTCTTCAGACGCTGGTATTGACGCTCGGCCTGCTCGAAGCTCTGCGAGGCCGCGCGCGCGGACTCGTCGGCCGACTGGACCGAATCGCGGATCGCGGTGTCGTCCAGGCGCACCAGCAGGTCGCCGCGCTTCACGCGCTCGCCGTTCTCCTTGTAGACCTGCAACACGATCGCCTGCACCTCGGCGCGCAGGTCGGCCCGGCGCTCCGGCTGGATCGAGCCGGTGATCACGGGTCCGCTGGCATAGGCGCTCACGCCAAGGGTCTGCACGTCCTCCGCCGCGACCAGCAGGCTGGGCGCGCTGGCGGCCTCGGCGGCGGGCGACGCCTTCTTGTCGGGAGAGGACTTGCCGCAACCGGCTAGCAGGGACGCAACGACAAGGGCAATCAGCGACAGACGCAGCATGAAGCGGGCTCCGGGGGAACGTGGCAGGTGGCGTAAAGAAGTGTCCTTCGTGCGGAAGCCGCAAAAAGGCGCGCTAGCTTAACTTCAATGACCCTGCATGCAGGTGGTCACGCCCTGCAGTTCATCCCAGGGAAACAGCGCTTCGTCGCGCGGGCGGGAACCTTCCCCGGCTGCCGTTTTGGTTACGCCGGGTTTCAGCCCGCCCCTCTGCTCGTGTGGCCCTGGCTCGCGGCTGCTGCACCGCCGAAGTGCTGTTTGTTTGCCCTGCGTCAACACGGGGCATGGAATTGCGCACACCTCTGTCTTCGGTGAACCGTACACCCCACGATCTCGGGGAAAAAACCGGTTTATTGCTGAATGTTAAGAAATAGACTCCGGACGTTATTTATCCTTTTTGCCGATTCGACGTCATGCGCGCACTTTCGATCGTCCATGTGGTCTTCTCTTCTCGCATCGCCGGAGGCGAGCATCACTGCGTCGACCTGGCCAACGCGCAGGCCGCGCTGGGTCACGTGGTCCACGTGATCGGGCCGGCGCGGTCGGCGGTGCGGCATGCGCTGGATCACCGCGTGCAGTACCACGGGTTGAGCCTGCCGCTGCTGCGCGGCGCGCGCGTGCGCCGCCTGGCCTGCAAGCTGGGCGCGGACATCGTCCACGGCCACCTCGGGCCCGCCTGCAAGGCGGTGGCGGCGGCGAAGGACCGGGCGCGGGTCGGCACCTTGCATGTGGGGTACAAGGCGCATCACCATGCGCGGATGGACGCGCTGGTGTGCGTCAATTCGGCCCAGGCCGACCATCTGAAGGACTTCGGCGGCATGCACCGCGTCATCCACAACTGGGCGCCCGAGCGCAGCCCCGACTCCTGCGCCGCGAAGGCGCCGTCGGGCTCGCTGCGCATGGAGCTGGGCATCCCGGCCGCCGCGCCGGTCATCGGTTGCGTCGGCCGTCTGCATGCGGCCAAGGGCATGCACACGTTGATCCAGGCCTTCCAGGACCACGCGCCGACCGACGCCCATCTGGTGCTGATCGGCGAAGGGCCGCAGCGCGCCGAGCTGGAGGCGCAGTGCGCCGGCGACAAGCGCATCCACCTGCTGGGTTTCCGCTGGAACGTCGACGAGCTGCTGGGCGAGATGGACCTGTACGTCTCTTCCTCGCGCGAGGAGCAGTTCCCGCTGGCCATCCTCGAAGCCATGCGCGCGCGGCTGCCGATCGTGGCCACGGCGACGCTGGGCGCGCGCGAGATGCTGGACCCGGCGCAATCGGCCATCGTGCCCGTCGACGACGCCGGCGCGATGGGCCGGGCGATCGCCGCGGCGCTCGCCAGGCGCCAGCTCGAGCAACGCCGGCCGGTCGACTACGACATGTCGCGCTACGACCGCTCGACCGCCGTGCGGGCCACGCTGGGGCTGTACCAGGACGTGCTGGCGCGCCAGGGCGACCGGGCACGGGACCTGGCCGGGCTCAGCGTGGAAGACGTCCGTGGTTAAACGCCCGAAGTCGGACTTCTGGACCGTCGGCATCGTTCCCGAGCGCATCGACCGGCTCACCCCCGAGCGGCTGCGCGAGCTCCGCGACCGCATCGTCTGGATGCCGGAGGCGGGCGACTGGCGCTATTACGCCGATCCTTTCGCGCTGCGCGACGGCGACTCGCTGCACGTGTTCGTCGAGAACTTCGACTACCGGACCAAGCGCGCCGACCTGCAGCGTCTCACGCTCTCCTTGAGCGACGGCGCCTGGAGCGCCCCCAGGCCCGTGCTGCGCCAGCCCTTCCATCTCTCCTACCCCTTCGTCTTCGAGCACGAGGGTCAGGTCTGGATGGTCCCGGAATCCAGCCAGGCCGAGGAAGTCGCGCTCTACCGCGCGGTGGACGGCGCCGAGCGTTGGGAGCGTTGGGAGCGGGTCTGCGCGCTGCTGCCCGGCGTGCGCGCGGTCGACGCCTCGCTGCTGCGGCACGGCGGCCGCTGGTGGATGTTCTACGCCGTCATCGGGCCGGACAAGCGCGACCAGCGCGAACTGCACGTCGCCCATTCGGAATCGCTGCAGGGGCCGTGGACGCCGCATTCCGCGAATCCGGTGAGGTCCGCGCATGACGGTGCCCGGCCGGCCGGCACGCCTTTCGTCGATGCGCAGGGGCGGGTCACGCTGCCGGTGCAGGACAGCCGCAACGGCTATGGCGGCGCCACGCGCTGGCTGCGCTTCGACCGGCTGACGCCCGACGCCGTCGACATCCAGGCGCTGCCGCAGACCTTCACCGGTGACCTCGCGCATCGCGACTTCGCCAGCGGCCTGCACACGATGTCCGCCTGCGGCGACATCACGCTGATCGACGTCAAGCGCGTCGACCGCTCCCGTCATCGCCAGTGGCTGGACTGGAAGCGTCGCGTGCGGCGCTGGCTCGGACGGCGTTGAGGCGCGGCGCGTCGTCGAGCGGGTGATCCATCGACGGCGCGACCTCCTCCAGCGGCTTGTTCTCCGCGTCGACGCCGAAGCGCAAGGCCAGCAGCCCCGCGCCGATGACCAGCACCGACCCGATCGCATACCCGATGGCCACGTTGCCGCGATCCGCGCTGTCCACCAGCCAACCGAACAGCAGCGGCGCCGCGAAACCGCCCGCCCCGGTGCCGACCGCGTAGAAGATGGCGATCGCCATCGCGCGCATCTCCAGCGGGAAGACTTCGCTGACCGTCAGGTAGGCGGAACTCGCGGCCGCGGATGCGAAGAAGAACACCGCCGACCAGCACAAGGCCTGCGAACGCGCATCGAGCAGATCCGAGACGAAGGCGACGCCGGTTGCCGCCAGGCCGACGCCGGCCAGGCCGTAGGTCAGCGCGATCATCCGGCGGCGGCCGACGCGGTCGAACAGGGGCCCCAGCAGCAGCGGCCCCAGCACGTTGCCCAGGGCGAACGGGAAGATGTAGAGCGCCACGCGGTGGTCGGCGACGCCGTAGAAGCGCGTCAGCACCAGCGCGTAGCTGAAGAAGATCGCGTTGTAGAAGAAGGCCTGCGCCAGCATCAGCGACAGCGCCACGCCGCTGCGCACGCGGTAGCGGTGCAGCAGCACCTGCAGCACCTCGCGCAGCGTCGGCACGGCGCGGCGGTGCTCCTGTCGCGTCGCCGGCGGTACCGGCGGCAGCGGACCGTGGCGGGCCGCCACCTCGGCCTCGATCGCGTCGATGATGCGGGTGGCCTCGTCGACGCGGCCGTGACGCAGCAGCCAGCGGGGGCTTTCCGGCACGTGGCGCCGCACCAGCACCATGCCGACGGCCAGCAGCGCGCCCATCGCGAAGCCCACGCGCCAGCCTTGCACCGGTCCGAGCACGGCGGGATCCAGCAACAGCAGGCTGGAAGCCGCGCCCAGCGCGGCGCCGATCCAGAAGCTGCCGTTGATGGCCAGGTTCACGCGGCCGCGCACGCGGGCGGGCACAAGCTCGTCGATGGCGGAATTGATGGCGGCGTACTCTCCCCCGATGCCCAGGCCGGTCACGAAGCGGCACAGCGCGAAGAAGGTGAAGCTGGTCGAGAAGGCGGTGGCGAGGGTGGCCACGGCATAGACGGCGAGGGTCGCGAGGAACAGGCGTTTGCGGCCCAGGCGGTCCGACATCCGTCCGAACACCAGCGCGCCGACGATGGCGCCGGCGAGGTACAGCGAACCTGACGCGCCGACCTCGACCGCGCTCAGCCCGAGGGTGTCAGGTCTTTCCAGCACTGCGCCGACGGAGCCGACGAGCGTGACCTCCAGGCCGTCCAGCACCCAGGCCACGCCGAGCGCGAGCACCACGCGCCAGTGCCAGGCGGACCACGGAAGTCGATCGAGTCGACGCGCGATATCGAGGGAGGACGTCATCGCGCCGTCGCGGCAAACGGCATTCCGGCTCGGACAATGCCCCGGGCTGCCCGCCCCCAGCCGCCAATACCGTCCTGGCCGCCGGGGCCCACCTAGCCGCCAGCGGACCGCCAAGGCCCGGAGTCAGCGGGTGACGGTGGGGCCGGAATGGGGCGAGGGGGTCCTGGAGGGAGCCCCCTCGCCCCGTGGAGTGCCCGCGCCCGGCCTCGCGAAGTCTTGTCACGAAGTCTTCCAGGCTGCCGCCGCCTCCTCCCACACCTCGCGGCTGCGCGCGACGAGCAGTCCTGGCTGCCGGTCTCCGGCGCGGTAGGGTGTGCCGTCCAGCCGTGCGGCGACGCCGCCGGCTTCGGCGATGAAGAGTGTGCCTGGCGCGTGATCCCAGGCGAGTTTGCGCCAGTAGAGCGTTGCGTCGAACGCGTCTTCGGCGAGTGCCGGGTATTCGGCGCCGGCGCAGTTCAGTCCCGGCAGGATCTCGACGTCCGGCCAGGTCGCGACGCGGGCCTGGTGTTCCTGAGGCAGGAAGCGCGTCTTCACGACGGCTCGCCGCAGGCCGGCGCCGGGGGTGGCGTGGAGGCGTTCGCCCTCGCGCCAGGCGCCCTGCCCGCGCCGGGCGTGGTGGAGCACGCCGGAGATCGGATTGAGCATCCACGCCCCGACGGTCACCCCGTTTTCCAACAGCGCCACCATCGACGACAGCGGCTCGCGTCCCGAGATGAAGTTGAAGGTGCCGTCCAGCGGATCCACCAGCCACACGGTGCCCTCGTCCAACTGGTCGAGCAGTTCCGGTGTCTCGGCGCATTGTTCTTCGCCGACGACGCGCGAGCCCGGCACCAGGGCCTGCAGTTCCGGGGTCAGGAAGGCTTCGACGTCCCGGTCGACGGTTGTCACCCATTCGCCGGGCGCCTTCTGCATCACCTCCTCGTCGGCCAGGTGGCGGAAGCGCGGCGCGATCCAGGTCGTGGCGGCGTGCCGCAGCAGCGCGGCGACGGGGTCAGGCGTTGTGGAGGTCATCCGGGGATGCTACCTGCAGCCTCATGACCTTGATGCGGGCCCCGGCGCGCCGGTCCGCCCGAGGGTGTCCTCGCGCTAGGATCCGGGACTGAAGGGGTTGCTCATGGTCACGACGATCAAACGCGAAGAATTCTGTTTCCTGGTGGTCGACGACTTCTCGACCATGCGCCGCATCATTTCGGGGCTGCTGCGCGAGCTCGGCTTCAAGAAGATCCTGGAGGCCGAGGACGGCAAGGCCGCGTTGCGCCAGCTCGAGCTGTCGGTGGAGTCCGGCGAGCCGGTGCATTTCGTGCTCAGCGACGTGAACATGCCGGTGATGAACGGATTCCAGCTGCTGGAGGCCTTGCGGGCCAAGCCGGAGGCCGACCCGCTGCGCAAGCTGCCGGTGCTGCTGGTCACCGCCGAGGGCCGCAAGGAGGACATCGTCCGCGCGGCGCAACTGGGCGCGACCGGCTACATCGTCAAGCCGTTCAACAAGGACACAGTCGGCGACAAGATCCATCTGGCGCTGAAGAACCGCAACATCCTGGTCGACTGAAGGGCGGAGGACATGGGCGCCAAGACCTGGATGCTGGTCATCGCGGAGCGGGATGCACGCGCCGCCCTGGAGGCGCGGCCGGCGCTGGACCGCGACGCGACGCGCGCCCTGGCCGAAACGCTCTTCCCCGGGGAAACGCTCGAACTGGTCGGCGAAGGCGACCTGAGCGATACCCATCCGCCCGATCCGATGATGTTCATCGGCTGCTTCCCCGGTGTCTCGGTCATCGCGGCCAGCGAGTTCGCCATCGACCGGCCCTCGCAACTCCCGGGACGTTTCCTCGACATGGCCGGCAAGCGCCAGGTCACCCTGCACGCCATGCACAGCGTGGTGGACTGGTTCGCGTACGCCGTCTGGGAGGACGGGCGGCTCATCCGGTCGCTGAGCCTGTCGCCCGACAGCGGCATCGTCGAGGACATCGGCGAGCCGCTGCCTTTCGAGGCGCCGTACTGGGCCGAGCGTCAGGGCACCGTCCAGGACGAGGGGGAGGACGCCTACCCCCTGCCCTTCCATCCGCTGGAGCTGGCCGAAGAGGTCCTGCTGGCCCGGTTCGGTTACCAGCTCGAAGGGTGTGCCGGTGTCGGCTTCGATCCGTGCGCGGTCCCCCTGCTCCACTTCCAGCGCCCCGGTGCGCGGCGCGCCGCCGCGTCGCCGGTCGAGGCGCCGCAACGCTCGCCCTGGTGGAGATTCTGGTGAACGGCGCCGCCGACGGCTGAGGCGACAGGTCGGCGCCGCCTGTCAGACGCTCGTGAGCCCGCCGAGCGCCTTCACCACCTCGGCCGGCGCCTGGACCAGTTCGATCAGCACCCCCTGGCCGCCGATCGGGAACTCGTCGTTGCCCTTCGGGTGGATGAAGCAGATGTCGTGGCCCGACGCGCCCGGGCGGATGCCGCCGGGCGCGAATCGCACGCCGTTGGCGCGCATCCATTCGACCGCCCGCGGCAGGTCGTCCACCCACAAGCCGATGTGATTGAGCGGCGGTTCATGGACGGCGGGCTTCCTCGCCGGATCCAGGGGCTGCATCAGGTCGACCTCCACCCGGCCAGGACCGTCGCCGATCGCGCAGAGGTCTTCATCCACGTTCTCCTGCTCGGACCTGAAGTGGCCGATCGTCGTCAGCCCGAGCAGGTCCACCCACAAGCGGCGCAGCGCCGCCTTGTCCGGGCCGCCGATCGCGATCTGCTGGACGCCGAGGATGCGATACGGCTTCGTGGTGTTGGTCATCATATTAATTGGCGGTCAATAACAAATAGAGGCGGTCATACCCCTTCAAAACAGCGCCGCAGCCCTGCCGGAAACTCGTGAACTTATCACGACCGACACAGCAACTGCCCTTTCATCACTGCGCAGCGCCTCCGATCGCATCGGACTTCGGTCACATCGTTCACATCTTGTTTCAGCCGCCAGCAAGTGGCGTCTGGCGACCGTTCTCCCAGGCTCCGCTCCCGCCCTGATCTTCAGAATCACCGCTAAGTGCCGATCAGCATTGGATGTCCGGCACGTGACAGTCGAACGATCGTTCGATGGCGGGGACGCCATCCCTTGCCCTGGCAAGCATTTCCTCCCCCGCGATCGCGGGCTTTACGCGCCTTCTGTAACCGTGAACTGAGGCCGACTCCCGGCCCTTTTGTTCCGTTCACGTTAAGCGAGCCGCAAATAACATTTCCGGGCTGGCTCAAGTTCGTCATTCATCGTCCGAAAACCGAATGACGGCATCCGGCAGTTCGGGTGCTCGGCAACGACAAGCTGACCCAATCCACCTCGCGCCTATGGGCGCATCCGCCCCCATAGGTTCACGGAGTTCCACGATGGCATCGCTGATTACCAACCTGACGACCGACCAGATCGCCGCCCTCACGTCGACGACCCTGGCTCGCCTGACCAGCGAAGACTGGGCCGCGTTCTCCACCGAGCAGTTCCAGGCGCTGACGACCTCGCAGTTCGCCACGCTCGGGACCAAGGCCGTCTCGATGTTCACCACGACGAACATCGCCGCCATCGAATCCGACGACCTGCGCGCGCTGTCCACCGCCGCGGTCCAGACCTTCACCAGCGCGCAACTCAACGCCCTGGGCTCCGACCAGTTCGGCGCGATGACCACCAAGCAGGTCGGCGCGATGACCACCCAGCAGGTGCGCAACCTGGAATCGGACGACCTGAACGCGCTGGCGTCCGACCAGATCCGCGCGCTGAGCTCGCAGCAGGTGGCCGCCATCTCCACCAGCCTGATCAGCACCCTGGCCTCCGACGACCTGCAGGCCCTGAAGACCGACCAGATCAAGGCCCTGAGCTCGCAACAAGTCGCCGCCCTCTCCACCGAGGGCGTCGCCGCTCTGGCGACCAACCAGGCCGCCGCGCTGAGCAGCACCCAGGCCGCCGCGCTGAACTCCGACCAGGCCGCCGCGCTGACCTCCGACGCCGTCCACGCGCTGAGCACCGCCGCCATCCGGGCACTGGGCACCGACCAGATCGCCGCGCTCAACTCCGACCAGGTCGCCGCGCTGTCCACCGCGCAGATCAACGTGCTGTCCACGCAGCAGATCCGCCAACTGGCCAGCGACGAGATCGCCGCCCTGGACACCAACCAGATCCGCGCCATCACCACCCAGCAGATCGCCGCCCTGACCACCGACCAGCTGGCCGGCGTCGGCAGCGCCGACGTGCAGGCGCTGTCGACCGCCCAGGTCCGCGCGCTGAGCTCGTCGCAGGTCGGCGCGCTGACCACCGACTCCATCGAGGCGATGAGCTCCGGCCAGATCGGCGCGCTGAGCTCCACCCAGGTCAAGGGCCTGTCGACCGACCAGATGGCGGCCATCAGCTCCGACGACATGAAGGCGCTCTCGACCGCCACCCTCCGCGCCCTGTCGACCGACCAGGTCCAGGCGCTGAACTCCGACCAGGTCTCGGCGCTGACCAGCGCCCAGATCGGCTCGCTGACGACCGGCCAGGTCGCCGTGCTGTCCACCGATGAGCTGAATGCGCTGAGCAGCGCGCAGATCCGCGCGCTCGGCACCGCCCAGATCGCCGCGCTGTCGACCGACCAGGTCCACGGCATGGAATCCGCCGATGTCCAGGCCTTCACCACCGGCCAGGTCGCCGCGCTGAGTTCGGCACAGGTCGCCGCGCTGTCCACCGAAGCCATCGTCGCGCTGACCTCCGGCCAGTTCGCCACCCTCACTTCCAAGCAGTTGGCCGGCCTGTCGACCGATCAGATGGCCGCCATCGAGTCGCAGGACCTGCGCGCGCTGTCGTCGGCCGCGATCCGCTCGCTGACGACCGACCAGTTCGACGCGCTGAGTTCCGACCAGGTCGGCGCGCTGACGACCCAGCAGGTCTCGGCCCTGACGACCGGCCAGGTCCAGGCCATGTCCAGCGACGACCTGAACGCGCTGGGCTCGGCCCAGATCCGCGCGCTGGGCACCGCCCAGGTCGCCGCGCTGTCGACCGCGCAGGTCAACACGATGGAAAGCGCCGACGTGCAGGCGCTGACCACCCAGCAGGTGGCCGCGCTGAGCTCGGCCCAGATCGGCGCGCTGTCGACCGAGAACGTCGCCGCGCTGAGCTCCGCCCAGGTCGCCGCGCTGTCGACCAAGCAGATCGCCGGCCTGACCACCGACCAGGTCGCCGCCATCGAGACCGGCGACCTGCGCGCCATGTCCACCGCCGCGATCCGCTCGTTGACGACCGACCAGTTCGACGCGCTCAACTCCGACCAGGTGCAGGCGCTGACGACCGCCCAGGTCGGCGCGCTGACCACCGGCCAGGTGCAGGCGCTGTCCAGCGACGACCTGAACGCGCTGGGCTCGGCCCAGATCCGCGCGCTGGGCACCGCCCAGGTCGCCGCGCTGTCGACCGCCCAGGTCAACACGATGGAAAGCGCCGACGTCCAGGCGCTGACCACCCAGCAGGTCGCCGCGCTGAGCTCGGCCCAGATCGGCGCGCTGTCGACCGAGAACGTCGCCGCGCTGAGCTCCGCCCAGGTCGCCGCGCTGTCGACCAAGCAGATCGCCGGCCTCACCACCGACCAGATGGCCGCGATGGAAACGCAGGACCTGCGCGCCCTGTCCACCGCCGCGATCCGGTCGTTGACGACCGATCAATTCGACGCCCTGGGCTCCGCCCAGGTCGCCGCGCTGTCGACCCAGCAGGTCGCCGCGCTCACGACCGGCCAGGTCCAGGCCATGTCCAGCGACGACCTGAATGCGCTGGGTTCGGCACAAATCCGCGCGCTGGGCACCACCCAGGTCGCCGCCCTGTCGACCGCCCAGGTCTCCGCCATGGAGAGCGCCGACGTCCAGGCGCTGACCAGCGGCCAGGTGCAGGCGCTGAGCTCCGACCAGGTCGGCGCGCTGTCGACCGAGAACATCGTCGCGCTGACTTCCTCGCAGGTGGCCGCCCTGTCGACCAAGCAGGTCGCCGGCCTGACGACCGACCAGATGGCCGCCCTGGAAACGGGTGACCTGCGCTCGCTGGGCACCGCGGCCATCCGTGCCCTGACCACCGACCAGATCGCCGCGCTGGGTTCCGACCAGATCGCCGCGCTGACGACCGCCCAGGTCGCCGCGCTGACCACCGGCCAGATCGCCAACCTGACCTCCGACGACCTGAACGCGCTGACCAGCGGCCAGATCAAGGCGCTGTCGACGCAGCAGATCGCCGCGCTGACGACCGCCCAGATCTCCACGATGGAGAGCGCCGACGTCCAGGCGCTGAACACGCAGCAGATCGCGGCGCTGAACTCCGACCAGGTCGGCGCCCTGTCGACCGAGAACATCGCCGCGCTGAGCTCGCAGCAGGTGGCTCCGCTGTCGACCAAGCAGGTCGGCGGCCTGACGACCGACCAGGTCGGCGCCATCGAGACGGTGGACGTCCGCGCCCTGTCGACCAACGCGCTGCGCGCGCTGACAACGGCCCAGATCGACGCCCTGAGCTCCGACCAGATCGCCGCGCTGACGACCGCCCAGGTCGCCGCGCTGACCACCGGCCAGGTGCAGGCGCTGGCCAGCGACGACCTGAACGCGCTGGGCTCGGCCCAGATCCGCGCGCTGTCGACCGCCCAGGTCGCCGCGCTGACCACCGGCCAGATCAACGGCATGGAATCCGCCGACGTGCAGGCGCTCACGACCCAGCAGGTCGGCGCGCTGGGCTCGGCGCAGGTGGGCGCGCTGTCGACCGAGAACGTCGCCGCGCTGACCTCCTCGCAGGTGGCCGCGCTGACGACCAAGCAGGTCGCCGGCCTGACCACCGACCAGATGGCCGCCCTTGAGACCGGCGACCTGAAGGCGCTGTCCACCGCCGCGCTGCGTGCGCTGGGCACCGACCAGCTGGATGCGCTGGGCTCCGACCAGATCGCCGCGTTGACGACCGCCCAGGTCGCCTCGCTGACGACCGGCCAGGTGAGCAACCTGTCCTCCGACGACCTGAACGCCCTCACCAGCGGCCAGATCAAGGCGCTGTCGACCGGGCAGATCGCCGCGCTGACGACGGGCCAGATCTCGACGATGACCAGCGACGACGTCGCCGCGCTGACCACGGCGCAGCTGCAATCGCTGGGCTCGGCCCAGGTCGGCGCGCTGAGCACCGACGCCATCGTGGCGCTGAGCTCCTCGCAAGTGGGCGCGCTGACCAGCAAGCAGGTCGCCGGGCTGACCACCGACCAGATGGCCGCCATCGAGACGGGCGACCTGCGCGCGCTGAGCACGCAGGCCCTGCGCTCGCTGACCACCGACCAGCTCAACGCGCTGGGTTCGGACCAGGTCGCCGCGCTGAACACGGCGCAGGTCCAGGCGCTGACGACCGCCCAGGTCGCCGGCCTGACCAGCGATGACCTGAACGCGCTCAACAGCGCCCAGATCAAGGCGCTGGGCACCGCCCAGGTCGCCGCGCTGACCACCGCGCAGGTCAACACGATGGAATCCGCCGACGTGCAGGCGCTGACGACCCAGCAGGTCGCGGCACTGGGCTCGGCCCAGATCGGCGCGCTGAGCACCGAGTCGGTCGTCGCGCTGACCTCGCAGCAGGTCGCCGCGCTGACCAGCAAGCAGGCGGCCGGCCTGGGCACCGACCAGATGGCCGCCCTCGAATCGGGCGACCTGAAGGCGATGGCCACCAACGCCCTGCAATCGCTGACCTCCGCCCAGCTGGAGGCGCTGAACTCCGACCAGATCGCCGCGCTGACGACCCAGCAGGTCGCCGCGCTGTCGACCGCCCAGGTCAGCAACCTGACCTCGGACGACCTGAACGCGCTGACCAGCGGCCAGATCAAGGCGCTGTCGACGCAGCAGGTCGCCGCGCTGACGACCGCCCAGGTCAACACGATGGAATCGGCCGACGTGCAGGCGCTGGCGACCAGCCAGGTCGCCGCGCTGAGCTCGGCCCAGGTCGGCGCGCTGAGCACCGACTCGATCGTCGCCCTGAGCTCGGGCCAGGTCGCCGCGCTGACCAGCAAGCAGGTCGCCGGCCTGACCACCGACCAGATGGCCGCGATCGAAACGGCCGATCTGCGCGCGCTGTCCTCGGTCGCCCTGCGCGCCCTGACCAGCGACCAGCTGCAGGCGCTGTCGACCGACCAGGTCCAGGCGTTGACGACCGCCCAGGTCGCCGCGCTGACGACCGCCCAGGTCAGCCAGCTCGCGACCGACGACTTCGGCGCGTTCACCTCGGGCCAGCTGCGCGCCCTGGGCACCGCCCAGATCGCCGCGCTCGGCACGGCGCAGCTCGACGCGCTGAACAGCGACCAGGTCGCCGCGCTGACGACCCAGCAGGTCGCCGCGCTGACCACCGGCCAGGTGAGCAACCTGTCGTCCGACGACCTGAACGCGCTGACCAGCGCGCAGATCAAGGCGCTGACGACCCAGCAGGTCGCGTCGCTGACGACCGGCCAGATCAACACCATGGAATCGGCCGACGTGGCCGCGCTGGCGACCAACCAGATCGCCGCGCTGAGCTCGTCGCAGGTCGGCGCGCTGAGCACCGAAGCGATCGTCGCCCTGACCTCCAGCCAGGTGGCCGCGCTGACGACCAAGCAGGTCGCCGGCCTGACGACCGACCAGATGGCCGCCATCGAGACGGGCGACCTGAAGTCGCTGTCCACCGTCGCGCTGCGTGCCCTGGGCACCGATCAGCTCGACGCCCTGGGCTCCGACCAGATCGCCGCGCTGACGACCGTCCAGGTCGCCTCGCTGACGACCGGCCAGGTCAGCAACCTGTCTTCCGACGACCTGAACGCCCTGACCAGCGGCCAGATCAAGGCGCTGTCGACCCAGCAGGTCGCCGCGCTGACGACCGGCCAGGTCTCGACCATGACCAGCGACGACGTCGCCGCGCTGACCACCGCGCAGGTGCAGGCCCTGGGCTCGGCCCAGGTCGGCGCCCTGAGCACCGAGGCCATCGTGGCCCTGGGCTCGGCGCAGGTCGCCGCGCTGACCAGCAAGCAGGTCGCCGGCCTGACCACCGACCAGATGGCCGCCATCGAAACCGGTGACCTGAAGGCGCTGTCCACCGTCGCGCTGCGTGCCCTGGGCACCGACCAACTCGACGCCCTGGGCTCCGACCAGATCGCCGCGCTGACGACCCAGCAGGTCGCGTCGCTGTCCACCGGCCAGGTGAGCAACCTGTCTTCCGACGACCTGAACGCGCTGACCAGCGCGCAGATCAAGGCGCTGTCGACCCAGCAGGTCGCCGCGCTGACGACCGGCCAGGTCTCGACGATGACCAGCGACGACGTCGCCGCGCTGAACTCGCAGCAGGTGGCCGCGCTGAGCTCGGCCCAGGTCGGCGCCCTGAGCACCGAAGCCGTGGTCGCCCTCGGCTCGTCGCAGGTCGCCGCGCTGAGCAGCAAGCAGGTCGCCGGCCTGACCACCGACCAGATGGCCGCCATCGAGACCGGTGACCTGAAGGCGCTGTCCACCAACGCCGTCCAGGCGCTGACCTCGGCCCAGCTGGAAGCGCTGGGCTCCGACCAGATCGCCGCGCTGACGACCCAGCAGGTCGCCGCGCTGACGACCGGCCAGGTCAGCAACCTGACTTCGGACGACCTGAACGCGCTGACCAGCGCGCAGATCAAGGCGCTGTCGACGCAGCAGGTCGCCTCGCTGACCACCGCCCAGGTGGCCGCGATGGAGTCCGCCGACGTGCAGGCGCTGGCCACCAATCAGGTCGCCGCGCTGAGCTCGGCCCAGGTCGGCGCGCTGAGCACCGACTCGATCGTCGCCCTGACCTCGGGCCAGGTCGCCGCCCTGGCCAGCAAGCAGGTCGCCGGCCTGACCACGGACCAGATGGCCGCGATCGAAAGCGGTGACCTGAAGTCGCTGTCGACGGTCGCCCTGCGCGCCCTGACCAGCGACCAGCTGCAGGCGCTGTCCTCCGACCAGGTCGAGGCGCTGACCACGGCCCAGGTGTCGTCGCTGACGACCGCCCAGATCAGCCAGTTCGCGACGGATGACTTCGCCGCCCTGACGACCGCCCAGTTGCGCGCCCTGACCACGGGTCAGGTGGCGTCGCTGACCTCGGCCGAGCTGGAAGCGCTCGACAGCAACCAGATCGCCGCGCTGACGACCCAGCAGGTCGCCGCGCTGACGACCGGCCAGGTCAGCAACCTGACTTCGGACGACCTGAACGCGCTGACCAGCGCGCAGATCAAGGCGCTGAGCACCGCCCAGGTGGCCGCGCTGACGACCGCCCAGGTCTCGACGATGGAAACCGCGGACGTGGCCGCCCTGGCCACGAACCAGGTCGCCGCGCTGAGCTCTGACCAGGTGGGCGCCCTGACCACCGACGCGATCGTGGCGCTGAGCTCGTCGCAGGTCGCCGCGCTGACCAGCAAGCAGGTCGCCGGCCTGACCACCGACCAGATGGGTGTCATCGAGAGCGGTGACCTGAAGGCGCTGTCCACGGTCGCCCTGCGCGCCCTGACCAGCGACCAGCTGGCCGCCCTGGGCTCCGACCAGGTCGCCTCGCTGACGACCCAGCAGGTCGCCGCGCTGACGACCGGCCAGGTGAGCAACCTGACCTCGGACGACCTGAACGCGCTGACCAGCGGCCAGATCAAGGCGCTGACCACCCAGCAGCTCGCCGCGCTGACGACCGCACAGGTCTCGACGATGGAGAGCGGCGACGTGGCCGCGCTGAGCTCGCAGCAGGTGCAGGCCTTCGGCTCGGCCCAGATCGGCGCGCTGAGCACCGACTCGGTGATCGCGCTGACCTCGGCCCAGGTGGCCGCGCTGTCCTCGGCCCAGGTCAAGGGACTGACGACGGACCAGATGGCCGCGCTGGAAACCGGCGACCTCCGCGCGATGTCGACGACCGCGCTGCGCGCCCTCGGCACCGACCAGCTGGAAGCCCTGGACAGCAACCAGATCGCCGCGCTGACGACGCTGCAGGTCGCCTCGCTGACGACCGCGCAGGTCGCCAACCTGACCAGCGACGACCTGAACGCGCTGACCAGCGGCCAGATCCGCTCGCTGAGCAACGCCCAGCTGCAGGCGCTGACGAGCGCGCAGATCTCGACGATGACGACGGATGACGTCGCCGCGTTGACCTCGGCGCAGCTGCAGGCCTTCGGCTCGGCCCAGATCGGCGCCCTGAGCACCGATGCGATCGTGGCCCTGAGCTCCACCCAGGTGGCGGCCCTGAGCTCGGCGCAGGTGGACGGCCTGACGACCGACCAGATGGCGGCCTTCGAGACGGCCGACCTGCGCAGCCTGAGCACGCTGGCGATCCGCTCGCTGGACAGCGCGCAGCTGGAAGCCCTGGACAGCAACCAGATCGCCGCGCTGACGACCCAGCAGGTCGCCGCCCTCAGCACGCTGCAGGTGAGCCAGATGGCCACCGACGACGTGCAGGCGCTGACCTCGCAGCAGATCGTGTCGATGAGCTCGACCCAGTTGCACGCCTTCACGACCGACCAGGTCCAGGCGATCGACACGGGCGACCTGGCGGCGATCAGCAGCGTCAACATGGTGGCGTTCGGTTCCGCGGACTTCGAGGCCTTCACCTCCGACCAGATCCACGCGCTGACCTCGCAGCAGTGGAGCGCGGTGAGCGCCGCGCAGGTGGTGGGCATCGAGACCGCCGACATCGCCTCGATCACGACCAGCGGCATCCACGCGCTGAGCACCACCGCGCTGCATGCGTTCAACACCGACCAGATCGCGGCGCTGACCAGCGACCAGGTCCATGAGTTCAGCACGGCGCAACTGCGCTCGCTGGGCACGGACCAGATCGCGGCGCTGTCGACCGAGGACATCGCGTCGATGACCAGCACGCACTTCGCGACGCTGACCTCCTCGCAGTTCCACGCGTTCACGACCGACCAGATCCTGGCGATGGACTCCAGCGACATCCATGCGCTGACTTCCATCCAGGTGCAGGGCCTGTCGACGGACCAGATCGTGGCGATGACCTCCGACCAGTTCATCGGCTGGGACACGCAGGACCTGGCCAGCATGAACATGCAGCAGGTGCTGGCGATGACCTCCGACCAGACGGCGGGCTTCACCGGTGAACAGACCAACGCGCTGTTCCTCGCGTCGCCGATCGTGCTGGACCTGGACGGCAACGGCATCCAGACCCTGTCGGCCAAGGACGGCGTGAACTTCGACCTCAACGCCACCGGTCACAACGACAAGTGGGGCTGGGTCGGCGGCAACGACGGCCTGCTGGTGATGGATCGCAACGGCAACGGCACGATCGACAGCGGTGCGGAGCTCTTCGGCGCCGGCACCACGGTCAACGGCCGCAAGGGCCTGGACGGCTTCGCCGCCCTCGCCTCGCTGGACACGAACCATGACGGCCACGTCAACGCCAAGGACGTGGACTTCAGCAAGCTGCAGGTCTGGGTCGACGCCAACCACGACGGCAAGACCGACGCGGGCGAACTCAAGACGCTGGCCGACCTGGGCATCACCGACCTGAACCTGGGCGCGACCAAGGGGACGGAAGTCGATCACGGCAACGTGCTGGGCCTGGTGTCGAGCTTCACCAAGGCCGACGGCACGACCAGCGAGATGACGGACGTGTGGTTCGCCAAGGACGGTTCGCAGCACACGGCGACCAACGCCAGCGCCGCGACGCCGCACCTGGGCGACCTGCTGGCCCAGCCGGAAGCCAATCTGCTCGGCGGATCGACGACCGCGCAGACGGCCACGGCGGCCACCGCCGCGACCACGGCGGCTTCCACCGCCGGCACGGCCGAGACGGTGAACCACGACGTCCTGAGCGCGGCCTACAAGAAGCTGCATGAAGACGACCTCAACGGCGCTGCTCCGCTGATCTAAGCGGCAGTCCGGAACCGGGGGCCTCGCGCCCCCGGTTTGCCGTTTGCGACTCCGGGGTTCCGGCCCTCGCCCACGCGAGCGCCGGCCCGGGGCCGCAAACGACAGACCGCCCAGGTTTCCGAAGTACCCTTCTCCCGCCATGGCCACCTTCGACGTCGGATCGCTCACTCCCGAGGAGATCGCAGCGCTCACCACCGCCCAGCTCGCGACGCTGACGGGGTCGGAGTGGGCCTTGCTGACCGCCGAGCAGGTGGTGGCGCTGACGACCGTCCAGGTCTCGGCGCTGTCGGCCCGGCAGCTCAACTACCTCGCGTCGGGACAGCTCGGCGCGATGGAGCTGCAGGACGTCCAGGCGATCAACACCGGCGCGATCCGCACGCTGACCACGGCGTCGCTCGCGGCGCTGAGCACCGACCAGATCCATGCGCTGACGACGGCCCAGATTCCGGCGTTCACGGTCGACCGCATCCGTCGCATGACCAGCGACCAGTTCGCGTCGCTGGATACGGCGCAGGTGGGCGCACTGACCTCGGTGCAGGTGCGCGGCCTGGGCAGCGCCCAGATCGGGCTGCTGGCAACCGACGAGATCGCGACGCTGGGCACCGCCGAGATCCGGGTCCTCAACACCGCGCATATCGGCGCTTTCGCCACCGACCAGATCGCCGCGCTGAGCAGCACGCAGGTCGCAGCCCTGAACGGCAACCAGAGCAAGGCGCTCACCGGCGACCAACTCAACGCGATGGGCAGCGACGCGCTGCACGCGCTCGGCAGCCAGGCGATGCGCGGGTTGACCACGGCGGCGCTGAGCGCACTGAACGCCGACGCGTTCGTCGTGCTGGAGAGCCGCCAGATCGGTGCGCTGACCAGCCAGCAGTTCCGCAGCTTGTCCAGCGATGCGATCGCGGCGCTCGACAGCCAGCAGATCGCCGCCGTGGGCTCTGCGCAGATCAAGGCGCTAGGGACCGCGCAGGTCGCCGCGATCAGCCCCGAGGACATGCAGGCGCTCGGCACGAAGGGCTTGCGCGCCATGGGTTCGGCCCAGATCGCCGCGCTCAGCAATGAACAGCTCGACGCCCTCCATTCGAAGCAGGTGGCGAGCCTGACCTCGGCACAACTGATCGGGATCCACTCGGAGCAGCTGTCCACCTTCAGCGTCGACGAACTGCGCTCGATGAGCAGCACCGCGATCGCCGGCTTCCGGCCCGAAGTCCTCGCGGCGATGGCGCCGGAACAGCTGGCGGCGCTGACCACAGCGCAATTTGCCGCATTGAGCACCCGCCAGCTCGCCCTGCTGGACGCGGACGATCTCGCCGCCCTGACCGGATCCCAGCTGGGTGCGCTGACTTCCAGACAGATCGCCGCGCTGAGCGCCGAACAGCTGCACGCCCTCGACGCCGGCGATATCGCGTCTCTGGGCACGGCCGCGTTGCGCGGGCTCAGCGCCGCCCAACTGGCGCAACTCGACGCGACCCAGTTGCACGCGCTGACGAGCCTGCAGGGCACGGTGCTCTCGACCCAGCAGCTCCAGTCGTTGACGCCCGAGCAGCTGCAAGCGCTGAGCACCGAGGTCCTGACCGCGTTGTCGACGCGCGTTGTCGCCACGCTGAGCGCCGCGCAGCTCGACGCCTTCAGTTCCGAACAGCTCCAATCGCTGAGCTCGGCGCAGATCCGCGCCCTGACCACGGCCCAGATTGCGGCCCTGGCACCCGAGGACCTGGTGGCGCTCACGACGGCGCAGTACCAGGCGTTCACGTCCGCGCAGTTCCGCGCCCTGACGACCGACCAGATCGCCCTGCTCGAGACCGAGGATTTCGGCGCCTTGAACGCGCAGGTGATCCGCTCGCTGAGCAGCGCCCAGGTCCAGGCGCTGGACCTGAACATGGTCCATGCGATCAGCACCGGCCAGGCCATGGTGCTGACCTCGCAGCAGATCGGGGCGCTGCGCGCCGATCAACTGCAGGTGCTGACGACCGAGGCGTTGCAGGCGATCGGCACGCTGGCGCTGAAGTCCCTCTCGGCAGACCAGCTCGACGCGCTGGGACCCGCCGGGCTCTCGGCGCTGAAGGCCGGCCAGTGGGCGGCGCTCACGACTGCCCAGATCCATAGCCTGAATCGCGACGACTTCAACGCGATGACGACCGTCCAGTTCGCCGCGCTGACTTCGTACCAGCTCGCCGCGATCCCGACCGAGGACATCGGCGCCCTGTCGCCGGCGCTGCTCGTCTCGGTCAAGCCGAGCTTCCTGGCCGCGCTGAGTTCCACGCAACTCGGCAGCCTCAGCCTGGAACAGATCAACGCCTTCGGCAGTGCGCAGACCTCGCTGCTGACCTCGTCGCAGGCCGTCGCGCTGACCCCGGACCAGCTCGCGGCGCTGTCGACCGAGGCCCTGCGCGGCCTGAGCGCCGGCACGCTGCAGTCCCTGGGCAGCGACCAGCTCAACGCCTTCGGCATGGAACAGGTGCTGGCGCTGCGCACCAGCCAGGTCGCCGCACTGACGCCCAACCAGCTTGCGCATTGGTCCCAGGAAGACCTCAACACGCTGAGCAGCGCGCAGTGGGCCGTGTTCTCGTCGCGCCAGGTCGGCGCGCTGACGACGGACCAGGTGTCGCTGCTGGAGGCCAGCGATGTCGCCGCCCTCAGCACGAGCGCGCTGAGCGGGTTCGGTCCGGCCCAGTTCACGGCGATGAATTTCGACACCATTGGCGCGCTGACCAGTGCGCAGTTGGCTTCGCTGACCTCGCGGCAGGTGGCGGGCTGGTCGCCGGAGCAGGTTCACAGTCTGCGCGCGGAGCAGGTCGCGTCGCTGAGCACCGCGACCCTGCTGGGCCTGGGGAGCGATCAGTTCGCCGCGCTGGAGCCGGGCCAGCTGTCGGCGCTCACGCCGCGCCAGATCCAGGGGCTCACTTCGCTACAGCTGGGCGCCTTCGCGCCCGACGAGTTGGCCGGGCTGACGACGCTGCAGTTCGCGGCGTTGCGGTCCTCGCAATTGATGGCGCTGGACGCCGCGCAGATCGCGGCGATCGAGACACAGGACCTGGCGTCCCTGCATTCCAGCGCGCTGCGCATGCTCACGACGGACCAGATCGGCGCGCTGAGCCTGGATCAGGTGGCGGCGCTGACGCCGGCGCAGGCCGGCCAGTTGACTTTCCAGCAAGCGGCGGCGATGCACACCGACCAGATCCAGGCGCTGACCACCGCCCAGATCCTCGGCCTGACCAACGTCCAGGTCCTGGCCTGGTCCCCGGAGCAGATCGCGGCGTTGGACACCCAGGACATCGCCCTGCTGCCCGGGCGCGCGATCCGCGTGATGGAGGCCGCCGACTTCGCGGCCCTGTCCACGGACCAGATCCACGCGATGACCAGCACCCAGCTGGTCGAGATGACCGGCGCGCAGTTGACCGGTTTCCGCACCGAGGACTACGCGGCACTCACCTCGTCGGCTTTCCGGGCGCTCGGCACGGCGACGCTGAACGCGCTGTCAACGGACGTCTTCGCCGCGCTCGGCTCCGACCAGATCCACGGCCTGACGACGCAGGTGCTGCGCGCGTTGCACACCGAGGCGATCGCGGCGATGAACTCCGATGCGATCGAATCGATGGACAGCCGCCAGGTCGCCTCGCTGACGACGCAGCAGCTGGCGGCGATTTCTTCCGAGGCCTTCGCGACGATGTCCAGCGACGACCTGACCGCCTTGAGCCGCGACCAGGCCAAGGCCCTGACGGTGGACCAGATCCACGCCATCGGCAGCGACGCGATCGTCGGCTTCGAGACCCGCGACCTCGCCGCGCTGAACATGGACCAGGTGCTGGCCTTCAGCACCGAGACCATCCATGCGATGTCCGGCGCGCAGCTCGACGCGCTGTTCCTGGCCACGCCCATCATGCTGAACCTCGACGGACACGGCCTCGGCACGGTGTCCGCCGCGCAGGGCGTCAGCTTCGACATGAACAACACCGGCCACGCCCAGCAATGGGGGTGGATGGCACAGGGCAACGGGCTGCTGGCGCGGGACCTGAACGGCAACGGGCAGATCGACTCGGGCGCGGAGCTCTTCGGCACCGGCACCGTGCTGGCCAACGGCAGGCACGCGGCCAACGGCTACGAAGCGATGCAGGCGATGGACGCCAACCACGACCATGCGCTGAACGCCCTCGACGCGGGCTTCGGGCAACTGCGCATCTGGGCCGACGCCAACGGCGACGGCAAGACCGACAGCGGCGAGCTGAAGACGCTCGCCGAGCTCGGCATCGTCGAACTGGACCTGAACGCACGCGCGGACTCGACCGTCGACCATGGCAACCTGATCGGGCTGATCTCCGGCTACAAGACGGCGGACGGCGTGACGCACCAGATGGGCGACGTCTGGTTTGCCAAGACCGTGGAGGGCGGACACGGCGCCGGCACTGCCGGCGCGTCCGCTCTGCCGGCGAGCACGGAGCTGCTGGCCGCGCCGAAGACATCGGACTCGGCGCTCTTGGCCGACGGCGCCGCAGGATCGGGCTCCGCGCCTCCGGGCGCCGATGCCGATACGCATGCCCATGCCGCTTGGGTCGCCCATGCGACGCTGAATGCCCTGAAGCGGCAGGATGACGAACAGTCTGGCGGCGCGCCCTTGATCTGAGGGGCCGCCCGACACCCCGGCCCCCACCGACCGTCGCGCAGCGGCCGCCCGCGTGCGATACGCGAGTGGCTTCGCCACAGACGAACGAACCGCGAACGACAACCCCGGCACTGCCTCCGTCATCAGGCCGTCACGCGTCCTCATACCGGCGGCCCGAAAGTGACTCGAGGCGCTCGACGCGTCGTCTCGCCACGGAGCATGCCGATGCCGCTCAGCTTCTTCGGATGGCGCCCCTGGCGCGCGAACTCCACTGCCACCAGCACGTCGCTGGTCGCGCCCGAGGCTGGATCCGCGCGTCCACCGGGGGCCAGCCCCCAGACCCCGCCCGATGGGCGCTCCGGGGGGCGTCGCACCGGTCCTCCGCCCAGGACCGGCGTCCGCGCCTCGTTCCAACGCCCTGCGCTCGATCCCGTCGTCCAGCAGGCGCGGACCCGCGATGCGCGGGACCATGCGCACCTCCTGGAACGGATCGATGCACAGTCCGCCGCGGCTGCCGCGCTCGCCACGACACGGCAGACGGCGCAGGAGCTCGCCCGGCTTCGTACCGCCACCGACGCCCACGCGGCTGGCATGATGAACCCGCTCGCCGGCGTGGCCGACGACAATCTTCACGACGCGCTGCAGACGCTCCGGCAGCATCTGGACCGCTCCTGGGCTTTTCACGGTCCTACCCTGGACGCCCACGAGACTGCCGCTCGCGAGGCCCTCGAAGCGGCACAGGCGGCCACCCAGGCTCACAGCGCCCTGGCCGGGAGCCTGCCCGATGCGGCGCCCGGCACCGGCCGCTCCCGGGCCGAGCTTGAAGCGATGGCCCGGGCCGCCGACGACGACGCCTCGCGCGCCGCATCACGCTGGAACGCGCTCCGAGGAGACGCGGAGGTCGCCGCCGGCGCCGTCCGCCAATCCATCGAGACACTTGCCGAGGCGCTGCAAGCACCCGATGCCGAGCCGCAGACGACCGAACCGGTCGTCCGGCCCCGGTTCAAGGATCTGTTGCGCCGCCCCATCGATGCCCTCCGTCTGCGGGCGGCGGTGCCGCGTCTGGAAGTGGTGATCGGGCCGCTCGGACTGGCCGTCGCAAACTCCACGTCCGAGCACACCTCGAAGGAGCGTCCTCAGGTCTTCCGGCCGACGACCACTGCCAGCCGCCGTGCCCTGGACGCGGTCGACCGCCACGCCGATGCCGCCCGCATCAACGCGGCGGCGCTGCTGTCAGGGGGCCGCAAGGGCCGGCCCCGCCGGAATGCCGGCGTCGACGCCGGGGCCGCGGCGCCACTGACGGGATTGAACAGCGCCGTGGCCTTCGACCGCGACGTCCAACGGATGTTCGGCACCGGATTGCCCACCGAGTCCCCCTCCACCGCCCAGTTGACGACGGCACTGCTGCGGCAGTCCGGCCGGGAGCTTGCCTCGCGCCCGGACGGGCATCCGTTGCGTCACGAACAGGCCCTGTTGACAGCCACCGTGCTGCGCACCGTCACCGCCGATCCGAACCAGGCGCTGCAGGTTCTCCACCGCTTGCGGCTGGAGACGCCCGCCGCGCTGGACCATCTGTCGATGAGCGCGATGGATGCGGCGCACGTTCCGGACGCGCCCAGCATGAAGATCGACGCGCCAGAGATCGCGAGGATGGCGCATGCGGCGCGCCGTGCGCTGGCCTCGACGGCCGGTGGCTTCCAGACCTTGCTCGATCTGCAGGGGCTGGCCCTGCCCCCCGTCGGCGATCCGTGCCGCACCGCGGCGCAACAGTCCCTGGAGCTCTACAAGCTCGGGCTCCATGCGGAGGATGCCCTGCTCAATGCCGGGCTTCCCGTCGGGGGGACCCAGTCGATGGCCGACATCCGCGCCGCCCTCGACAGCCACGCGCAAGGTCGCGAGCTGCTCGATCCCACGCGTCTGGGCACCGGCAACGCGCGCCGGCGTCCCGGTGGCCCACACGAGGCGGAACACCCGGCCACGCTGGCCGCCCAGGCATTCGTCTACGCCACCGACAACCTGCGGCGCGCGCCCGGCCAGGCCGAGATGCACCCGGACTTCAAGCCGGCCTATGTCGCCCTGCGCAACGGTTTCACGGTGAGCGGCCAGGGGTCCGACTTCCATCTGATGGCCAAACGGCTGCGCAAGTTCGTGACCTACATCGACCTTGCATGCAAGACCCCGGAGGGCCAGTTGCCCACAGCGATGCACAAGGCCCGCCTGCCTTTGCGCGTGCTGCGGCGCCTGGCCGGCAAGGACAAGTCCCCGCTGGACAGCCTGCTGAAATACGGCCCGGTCGATCACGCGGCCACCCTCAACACGACTGTCGGCGAACTCGACACCCGGCGCGACGCGAAGCGCCTGCGCGAGGTGTTCGGTGCCGCGCCGCCGGTGGAACGCCGCGACCTGCTTCGGCAGGTCATGAACTCGGTCACCGGGGGGCGCTTGGGCACCTACAGCGACGGCCGTCGCCATGGCATCGGCGTCACGGCCGGCTACGGCTACGCGAACGTGGCGGGCCTGGGCGGTCTGGGCGCCAGCATCACGCCCGTGGTCGAACTCAGTGCCGAGCGTTCCCGTACGGCGGTGTTCCGGGCCGGCATCGCCGAGTCCGGCACGCTCTACCTGGGCAGCGAGCGCAAGGTGAGCGGCTCCGCCGGCGTCGGCGTGCGGGTGGGCGCCGACGCCGGCCCGCTCGTGAGCCTGTCGGCACAGGCGATGGCGCGGATCGGCGCCTCGCACCTGGCCTCCCGGGGGCTGATGATCCGGACCCGCAAGCACGGTCAGGACCACGAGACCCTGCCTGCTGCCAAGGCCGAGTCCCTGAAGGCCGCCGATTGGCAGCGGATGAACGAACTCGTGGTGAACTCGATCTTCCAGATCGCCGATCTGCCCAAGGCCGAACGTCCGGCCCACGGCGGCGCCATGTGGGCGCGCATGGTGGAGGCGCTGGGTGACTTCCGCGACATCTCCTTCGGCTGGAACGAAGGCAAGGCCGTCACGGCGGACGTGTCCCTCAGCCTGGATGCGACGGCGTCGGCCAAGCTCGCGCCCGGCGTCGGGGCATCGGTCTCGGCGGGCATCGGACTGAAGCGCACGCTGTTCGACCGCAAGCAGACGCGGGACCTCGCCGGCGCTGCGCGCAGCGCGCAAACCGAGGAGGGCTCGCGCAGCGCCGTCCGCGCTGGCGCGAGCCTGGGTTTCGGCCATCCGGCGCTGAGCACCCCGTCAGGCCGCGGCGTCGCACTGTTCGGGCGCCACCGCGTCGGCGTGGAGACGGAACTGCTGATCCAGGCGCGCAGCGGCACCGCGCGGCTGGCCACCGAGGAGGGCCGGATCCGCCCGGACCTGTCGACCCGACATCGCGAGTTCGGCTTGCGCGACGACTTCATCAAGGCCATGAACGCCCAGCGCGCGCAATGGGTCGCCGCGCTGGGCGAGCCCGGCCTGGACGGGCGGCCCCGCGGCGGCGAACGCAAGTTCGACGATTTCATGAAGCACTTGGTGAACCTGCCCCCCGGTAGTTCACGCATTTATCAGGAACGCCTCGTCTTGACCCCTGAAGCGGCCGACTCGATCAACGCGCGCATGGACCGGCTCGCGGTCCTGCAGCGCCCGCGGCCGGCGGGGATGCTCCAGGATCCGGACGCGGCAGACCAGGTGGAGGACCTGCAACGCCAGATCGCCGGCCTGGTGGCCGAGCCCGCCCATTGGGTGCCGTCGGGCCTGTCCGTGATTCAGCCGCTGCAGGCGACGGCGACCTGGTCCGGCGGTGTCGACTCCAGCGTCACGATGCAGCCGGGCGATGCGGGCGACGGCGTGGACCGTTTGCTCGGCGGCGGCCGGCTGGCCCTGTCCAGCGCCGTCAAGACCGCGGTCAGTGGAAAGGTCCTGCTCGCCGTGGACGCGACGCCCCGGCCGGGCGCGAGACCCGAAGTCGCCGGATCCTCCAGACCGGACGAGCCGCGGCTGGCATCGGTGCCGATGTTCTCCGATTCGGCCATGCACGACGCCATCGCCCTGTAGCACTGAAGCGTCCGCCGAAGCGTCCGCCGATCCGTCCCTGCGAGGGCGCGCCGTGCGCCGGCGGCGACCCTGGGCCTCGGATCCGGAGTTGGCCGATCCTGTCCCCCTTATCCTGGCATGGTCCGCCGCCACGGCGCGACACAATGGGCCACGGATAGCCGTCCGGGCTGGCCTCCCCGCGGAGGAGCGGCCTGGGCGTCAAAAGGGGATTCCGCGTTGAAAACACTGTGCATCGAGGGCTGGCGGGGGGTGAACCACTCCATCGCGATGGTCAACCAGAACCAGATCCTGGAGATGGCGAAGGACCCGCGGTTCGAGCTGTTCCACAAGGACGCTCCGTTCTTCATGCCCCATTGGGACAAGAGCAAGCTGGATTCCGGCTTCGCGCCCGAGGAGCGGGCGATCATCGACGGCCTGCCCGATCCCGGCGACCGGGTGATGGACGTGCGGCTGCGCATCGCCTCCCCGGTCCGCCAGGGCGACCCGGCCGCCGCCCGCCGCAACGCCACCTTCGTGGTGACCGAGTTCGGGCTGTCGGGCAAGAGCTTCGATCCGCCCGAGCTGGCGCCGTCCGCGCTGACCCAGGGCGACGACTTCGTCGTGACGCCGACCCGCTGGTCCAAGGCGCGACTGGTCGACTACGGCTTCGATGCGGACAAGGTGAACGTCGTGCCGCACGGCTACAAGACGGACACCTTCTTCCCGATGACGCCCGAGCAGCGCCAGGCGGCCCGCGCGGCACTGGGCATGCAGCCGCACGAGACGGTCTTCTGCAACGTCGGCGTCGCGACCTGGAACAAGGGCATCGACCTGCTGCTGATGGCCTTCGCCGAACTGCGCCTGCGTGGCCTGCCGGTGCGGCTGATCCTCAAGGACCACCAGGGCCTGTACGGCATCGGCGTGGAACGCGTCTTCGCCGAGCTCGCCGCGCGGGCGCCCAACCTCAATTCCCCACTGGTGCGGGACGGGATCTCCGTGCTGTCGACCAGCCTGAACCTGCAACAGCTCCGCTCGCTGTATGCGCTTTCCGACGCCTACGTGTCCCCGTACCGGGCGGAGGGTTTCAATCTGCCGGTGCTCGAAGCCATGGGCTGTGGCACGCACGTCATCGTCACCGACGGCGGCGCCACGGACGATTTCGTCCCGCCGGCGCTCGGCCGTCGCATCGCCAGCAAGCCGGGCACCCCGGCCGATCAGCCGCAGGTCAGCGGTCCCTTCCGCATGCCGGAGCTGGACGACCTGCTGGTCGCCATGCTGGAAGCGGTGGAACGTCGCTTGCCCGCCCAGGACGTGCGGACGCTGGCCCGCCAAACGCTGGCCCGGGGCTACTCCTGGGGCCAGGTGACCCGGCAGTTGCTGGATCTGTTCTGATCCACGCACGCCAGCGAAAGACCGCCATGCCGCTTGCCACCTTCGTCCTCAACAACGCCGAGCTCGGCTTCATCGAACGCATCGTCGGCCGTCCCGGGGCCGGCAGCCGGGTGCTCGACGTCGTCGTATCGGCCTGCCGCACGCTGCAGGCCCAGGACTGGACGTCGTGCGATCACCATCTGACACGCGCCGACGATCATTTCGAGGTCCGCTTCCACCGCCCCGAGAACGCCCAGCAGTTCCGGCTCGACATCCAGCACGACGGACTGGAAGGCCTGGAGGTGCTGACCGGCCGGGTCCAACCGCTGGACGACGTCGCGCTGGCCGCCGTGCTGTCCACGCGGTCGATCGCCTTTGTCGGCTGCGCACGCCAATGCGCGGAGGCGGTCGCCACGACCGTGCGCAAGCTCGACGCGCTGGGCCGTCTCTTTGGCCGGCATGAGTTGATCGTCTTCGAGAACGACTCCACCGACGGTACCGCCGAGCGCCTGCAGGCGCTGGCCGCCGACTATCCGGTCCGCCTGATCCAGGCGCCCGGCCTGGGCCGGCAATTGACGCAGCGCACCGCGCGCCTGGCCTATGGCCGCAACGCGCTGATCGAAGCCGCCATGGCGACCGGTGCGGACTACGTGTGCGTGGCCGACATGGACGGCGTCCTGAACGACGCGGAGCCGGATGCCGCGTCCTTCACCGACGCCTTCCGCCGCGAGGCCTGCTGGGACGCGGTCTTCCCCGTCAATGCGGGCATGTACTACGACATCTGGGCGCTGCGCCATCCGGTGTTGTGCCCGACGGACTTCATGACGCGCGGTACCGTCATGGATGCCTCCCTGGGCCGCCCGCTGGCGGTACATTTCGCTGCATCGAGCATCCAGGTGGACCTGCGCTCGATGCCCGGATGGCTGCCGGTGGAGTCGGCCTTCGGCGGCATGGGGGTGTACAAGCGCGAGGCGCTGGCGCAGGCGCGCTACGTCGGACTGCGGGACGGGCGCGAGATCTGCGAGCACGTGCCGCTGCACGAGCAGATGCGCCGCCAGGGCCGGCGGCTGTACATCTCCCCAGCCTTCATCGTCGCTTCCCACGGCCATGCGCCGCAGGCCACGCATCACCTCTGACAACGGAACGTCCCATGAAAGCAGTCATCCTCGCCGGCGGCCTGGGCACCCGGCTCAGCGAAGAGACCACCGTGCGGCCCAAGCCGATGGTGGAGATCGGCGGACGCCCCATCCTCTGGCACATCATGAAGCTGTACTCGCACCACGGGGTCAACGACTTCGTGATCTGCTGCGGCTACAAGGGCTACGTGATCAAGGAGTACTTCGCCAACTACTTCCTGCACATGTCCGACGTCACCTTCGACATGCGCAGCAACCGCATGGAAGTCCACCACAAGCGCGCCGAGCCCTGGAACGTCACCCTGGTGGACACCGGCGACGACTCGCTCACGGGCGGCCGCCTCAAGCGCGTGGCGCGCTACGTGGAGCGCGACGAGTCCTTCTGCTTCACCTACGGCGACGGCGTCGGTGACATCGACATCAGCGCCACGCTCGAGTTCCACAAGCAGCACGGCAAGGCCGCGACGCTGACCGCGACCTACCCGCCGGGCCGTTTCGGCGCGCTGGACATCCAGGGGCAGCAGGTCCGCAGCTTCACCGAAAAGCCCAAGGGGGACGGCGCGATGATCAACGGCGGCTTCTTCGTGCTGACGCCCAAGGTGCTGGACTACATCGACCACGACCAGATCATGTGGGAGCAGGAGCCGCTGCAGGGCCTGGCCGCCGCGGGCGAGCTGATGGCTTACGAGCATCACGGCTTCTGGCAGCCGATGGACACCCTGCGCGACAAGCACCTCCTGGAGGAGCTGTGGGCCTCCGGCAAGGCACCGTGGAAGAAGTGGGAATGACGGGAACGGGGATGACGGGAACGGGAACGACGGGACAGACCGATCCGGCCTTCTGGCGCGGCCGTCGCGTCCTGCTGACCGGCCACACCGGCTTCAAGGGCAGCTGGCTGAGCCTGTGGCTCCAGGCCATGGGCGCGACCGTGCGCGGCGTCGCCCTGACGCCGCCGACCGAGCCGGCGCTGTTCGAGGTCGCCCGCGTGGCCGAGGGGATGGAGCACCGCGTCGCCGACGTGCGCGACCTGGCCGCCGTCCGCGCGCAGATGGACGAGTTCCAGCCCGAGGTCGTGCTGCACATGGCCGCGCAGCCGCTGGTGCGGCTGTCCTACCAGCAGCCGGTCGAGACCTATGCCACCAACGTGATGGGCACGGTGCACGTGCTCGAGGCCGCGCGCCTGGCGCACTCGGTCAAGGCGGTCGTGAACGTCACGACCGACAAGTGCTACGACAACCGCGAGTGGATCTGGGGCTACCGCGAAGACGAGCCGATGGGGGGCCACGACCCCTACTCCAACAGCAAGGGCTGCGCCGAACTGGTCAGCGCCGCCTACCGCAAGTCCTTCCTTCAGGCCGGCGGCATCGGGCTGGCGACCGCGCGCGCCGGCAACGTGATCGGCGGCGGCGACTGGGCGCTGGACCGGCTGATCCCCGACATCCTTCGCGCCCTCCAGGGCAACGAGGCGGTGCTGATCCGCAACCCGCATGCGATCCGGCCATGGCAGCACGTGCTGGAACCGCTGTCGGGCTACCTGCTGCTGGCGGAACGCCTGGTCACGCACGGCCAGGCGGACGCCGAGGGCTGGAACTTCGGTCCGCGCGACGAGGACGCCCGTCCGGTGCAGTGGATCGTCGAGCGCCTGTGCGAGGACTGGGGCCGCGGCGCGCGCTGGACCCTGCAACCCGGCGATCATCCGCACGAGGCCAGTTTCCTGAAGCTGGACATCTCCAAGGCCCGGCAGCGCCTGCACTGGGCGCCGCGCTGGTCGCTGCAGACCGCGCTGGACCGCATCGTCGCCTGGCACCAGGCCTGGCTGGCGGGCGAGGACATGCGCGCGCTGTGCCTGCGCCAGATCGCCGATTACCAGGCCGCCGTCGGCGGCCACGATGCCAAGACTTCCTGATTCCACGACTTCCTGAGCGAGCCATGAGCACCACCCCCGTCAACTTCCAGCCGCAGCTCGACAAGCTTCGCAGCCAGATCGCCGAGCTCGTCCAGCAGTACGCCGACGTCGCGTACGCCCCGAAACCCTTCGTGCCCGGCGAGAGCATCGTGCCCGTGTCCGGCAAGGTGCTGGGCGCCGGCGAACTGAAGATGATGGTGGACGCCTCGCTCGACGGCTGGCTGACCACCGGCCGCTTCAACGCGATGTTCGAACAACGCCTGGCCCAGTTCCTCGGCGTGAAATACCTGATCACGGTGAACTCGGGCTCGTCGGCCAACCTGGTCGCGTTCTCGACGCTGACCAGTCCCAAGCTGGGCGACCGGGCGATCCAGCAGGGCGACGAAGTCATCGGCGTGGCCGCCGGTTTCCCGACGACGGTCAATCCCATCCTGCAGTTCGGCGCGGTGCCGGTCTTCGTGGACGTGGACCTGGCGACGCACAACATCGACGCGAGCAAGATCGAAGCCGCGATCACGCCCAAGACCAAGGCCATCATGCTGGCCCACAGCCTGGGCAACCCGTTCAACCTGGACGTGGTCACCGCGCTGTGCAAGAAGTACAAGCTGTGGCTGGTCGAGGACTGCTGCGACGCGCTGGGCGCGACGTACAACGGCCAGTTGGTCGGCACCTTCGGCGACATCGGCACGCTCAGCTTCTACCCCGCCCACCACATCACGATGGGTGAAGGCGGTGCGGTGTTCACCAACAACGCCGAACTGAAGCTGATCGCCGAATCCTTCCGCGACTGGGGCCGCGACTGCTACTGCCCGCCCGGCAAGGACAACACCTGCGACAAGCGCTTCTGCTGGACCAAGAAGGAACTGGGCGGCGACCTGCCGGACGGCTACGACCACAAGTACACCTACAGCCACCTGGGCTACAACCTGAAGATCTCCGACATGCAGGCCGCCTGCGCGCTGGCGCAGATGGACCGGGTCGAGGAATTCATCGCCAGGCGGCGCGCCAACTTCGCCTACCTCAAGGCCCGCCTGCAGAGCTGCGCCGAGGTGCTGCACCTGCCGGAGGCGACGCCGAATTCGGAGCCGTCGTGGTTCGGCTTCCCGCTGATCCTGAAGGAGAGCGCCGGCGTGAAGCGCGCCGACCTGATCAACTTCCTCGAGCAGAACAAGATCGGCACGCGGCTGCTCTTCGCCGGCAACCTCACGAAGCAGCCCTACATGGCCGGCCGCAACTTCCGCATCAGCGGCGAGCTCACCAACACCGACGTGGTGATGAACCAGACGTTCTGGCTCGGCACCTTCCCCGCGCTGGGCGAGCCGCAGCTGGACTACATCGCCGACAAGCTCGAAGAGTTCTTCGGCCTGAACTTCTGAGCGCGCGCACCGCCGCCGCATCGCCCTTCAGGAGACCCGCCGCCCATGCGCCTCGTGCTGACTGGCCCCACCGGCTTCCTCGGCAGCGCCCTCGCCCGCCGCTGGGCCGCGGACGGTCATGAACTGCTGCTGCTGGCACGGCCGGGATCGCGCACGCAGCGCATCGATGCGCTGCTCGGCGAGTCACCGACCCCCTCGTCGAGCACGTCGAGCACGTCGAGCGCAACGACGACGGTCCGTCCGATCCGACTGGTGCGTGCCGACGGCATCGATGCCGCCGCGCAGGCAGTGCGCGACTTCGCACCCGACGCGGTGGTCCACACCGCCTGCGCCTACGGGCGCGCGGGTGAAACGCCGCTGGACGTGCTCGACGCCAACCTGCGCTTCGGGACCGCGCTCCTGCAGGCGGCCGCCGCGGTGGAAGGACGGGCGCCGGTGAGCTTCCTGAACACCGGCACGGTCCTCGCGCCGGAGGTCAGCCTCTACGCGCTCAGCAAGACGCAGTTCTCCGCCTGGGGCGCGACGCTGGCGGATCAGCAGCCCGCGCGGCTGCGCTTCATCGACCTCAGGCTGCAGCAGATGTACGGCGCGGGCGACGACCGCTCCAAGTTCACCACGCACGTCATCGAGTCCTGCCGTCGCAACGAGCCTCGCCTGGCCCTGACCGCCGGCGAGCAGCGCCGCGACTTCATCCACATCGACGACGTCGTCGATGCCTACGACCGCGTGCTCGCGGCCCGCGACCGCTTCGTCGCCGCCGACGCCATCGAGGTCGGCTCCGGCGACGCCGTGCGCATGCGCGACTTCGTCGAGCTGACCCGGCGCCTCACCGGTGCCGCCACGCAGCTCGACTTCGGCGCCGTGCCCTACCGCGCCCATGAGGCCATGCTCTGCGTCGCGGACACCGCGCGGCTGCGCAGCCTCGGCTGGGCTCCCCGTTTCGACCTGGAGGCCGGCCTGCGCCAGACGCTGGCCGCCTCCGCTTCTCCGGACACGCCATGAAACTCCTGATCACCGGCGGCTGCGGCTTCCTCGGCAGCAACCTCGCGGCGCATGCGCTGTCGCAGGGCCTCGAGCTCTGCGTCTTCGACAGCCTCTACCGCCACGGCTCGCAGAGCAACCTGCAATGGCTGCGCGGCCAGGGTGCTTTCGAGTTCGTGCACGGCGACATCCGCAACGCCAACGACGTGTCGCGGGTGATCGCGCGCTTCAAGCCGGACGCGGTCTTCCACCTCGCCGGCCAGGTCGCGATGACGACGTCGATCGCCGATCCGCGCATGGACTTCGAGGTCAACGCCATGGGCACGCTGAACGTGCTGGAAGCGGTGCGCGCCCACGTGCCCGAGGCCGTCGTCATCTACTCCTCGACCAACAAGGTCTACGGCGACCTGGAGCAGTACCAGTACCGCGAGACCGACACCCGCTATGTCTGCGTCGAGCAACCCGACGGCTTCAATGAAGCCACGCCGCTCGACTTCCACTCGCCCTACGGCTGCTCCAAGGGGTCGGCGGACCAGTACCTGCGCGACTACCACCGCATCTTCGGGTTGAAGACGGTCGTGTTCCGCCATTCCTCGATGTACGGCGGCCGCCAGTTCGCGACGGCCGACCAGGGCTGGATCGGCTGGTTCTGCCAGATGGCCGCCCGGACCCGCGCCGGCACGCTGGAGGCGCCCTTCACCATCTCGGGCAACGGCAAGCAGGTCCGCGACGTGCTGCATGCCGAGGACATGATCTCGCTCTACTTCTCGACGCTGAAGCACGCCGACGCCGCGGCCGGCCAGGCCTTCAACATCGGCGGCGGCATCGCCAACAGCCTCTCGCTGCTGGAGTTGTTCGAGCTGTTGGAGACCGAGATCGGCCAGCCGCTGCACTACACGAAGCTGCCGCCGCGGGAGAGCGACCAGCGCGTCTTCGTCGCGGACATCGGCAAGATGGGCCGGCTGAGCGGCTGGGCGCCGAAGGTGAGCGCGCAGGCCGGCGTCTCCAAGATGCTGGCCTGGACGACGGCCATGATGGAGACGGAGCGGGGATGACCGCCGGGACGACGCACACCATCACCATCAGCAGCGGCCGGAGCTTCCAGGCGCGCGAGGACGAATCGCTGCTGGACGCCGCACTGCGCCAGGGCATCACGCTGGACTACAGCTGTCGCACGGGCCGCTGCAGCACCTGCAAGGGCCGCCTCGACGAGGGCCACGCGCTGGCCGCCCGCGACGAGACCGGCCTGACGGCCCAGGAGATCGCCGAGGGCTGGATGCTGACCTGCGTCCGGCAGGCCCGCGCCGATTGCCGCGTCGACATCGAGGACCTGGGCGACCTCTTCATCCCGCCCGCGAAGACCCTGCCCTGCCGGATCCAGTCGCTGGAGAAGCTGGCCGGGGACGTGGTGCGCGTCGTGCTGCGGATGCCGCCGGCGACGCCGCTGGCCTTCCTGCCCGGGCAGTACGTCGACGTCATCGGGCCGGGCGGTGTGCGCCGGAGCTATTCGGTGGCCAACGCGCCGCGCGAGGACAAGCTTGTCGAGCTGCACATCCGCGAGGTGCCCGGCGGCGCGATGAGCCGCTACTGGTTCCAGGAGGCCAAGGCCAACGATCTGCTGCGCCTCAACGGGCCGCTGGGGACCTTCTTCCTGCGCGACGCCGCGGGCTTGCATCTGGCGCTCCTCGCGACCGGCACCGGCATCGCGCCGGTCAAGGCGATCGTCGAGGGTCTGGCCGGCACGCCGCCGGAAACACGCCCGGCCTCGGTGACCGTGTACTGGGGCGGCCGTCATGCAGAGGATCTCTACTGGACGCCGACGGTCGAACTCACCGGAGCGACCGCCCTGCGTTTCGTGCCGGTGCTGTCACGCGCGGGCGAGGTCTGGACGGGCGCGCGCGGTCACGTGCAGGACGCCCTGCTCGCCGATACGCCCGACCTGTCCACCACCGCGGTCTATGCGTGCGGGTCCGACGCGATGATCCACGCGGCCCGCGCGCGGCTGGTCGGGCTGGGGTTGCCGGAGCGGCGTTTCCACTCCGACGCGTTCGTCAGCTCAGGCGCCGCTTGAGCGCCGCCGGAGCGCCGCTTGAGCGCTGCAAGAGCGCGACATGAGCGCCGGATGAGCCCGGCGCACGCGCTTCTCACAAGCCCTTGACCGTCGCCCGCAGCCACTGGCGCGCCAGCGCGTAGCCCTCGGGGACGAGGTTGCTCTCGTTGGCCCCGGAGATCGAGTCGTCGTGGGCGAAGAAGAAGGTCAACGGCTCGTCGACGTAGGTGACGTAGGGATAGCTCAGCGCCGTCAGCGCGTAGATGAGCCAGTCCACGCCGGCGCCGGTGCGGTTGAAGTCGTAGTCGGGCAGGCCCGGCAACTCGGTGAGCAGGTTCTTGCGCAGGTCCGCCGTGCGCAGCAGCGCGGCGCCCGGCGAGACCGGCGTGAAGTGCTCGATGTAGGTCGTGCTGCGCAGGAAGTATTCACGGGCGAAATTCGTCGTGCCGCGGAAGGCCCGGTACTGCGGCACGCCCTTCCACTCCTCCCGGCCGACCAGCGCGTAGGTATAGACCAGGCCGCACTCGTTGTTGATCAGGTGCGGCAACGTCCGTTCGACGAATTGCGGTGCGATCAGGTCGTCGCTGAACAGGATCTTGGCGTACGGCGCCGTCGTCTTGTCCGCGCAGGCCAGCCAGTTGCGCACCGGACCGATGTTGGTCTCGTTGCGGAACAGCTTGACCCGCGGATCGCGCGCGGCGATCGCCTCGACGGCGGCATAGGTGCCGTCGGTGCTGCAGTTGTCGACGACGATCACCTCGATGTCGCGATAGGTCTGCGCGAGTGCGGACTCGACGGCCCGGACCACCAGGGTCTCGCGGTTGTAGACGGGAATCAGGATTGCGACGGTCGCCATGGGGGTTCTCTCCGCTCCCACGACGCCGGGGAGCCACCCCGTGACTGGACCACATCTGCGCGCCGCCATTGCGCCGATAAAAGGGCAATAACAGGGGACTTCCCTGCTCCCCCGACGCTCTCCGGGCGGGTTTCCACCGATCCCGCCTGTCCCGCTCCCCCGTGTAGGTGATCGCACCACAAGCGATTTGGCGCCTTCCCAATTGAGAAATCCTGCCGCCGCGCCGAAGATGGGGGTGGACCATGCGCACGGTCCCGACATCCATCAGGGGGAACACAAATGAACTTCTCAGGTCTCAAGGTCAAGACCAAGCTGTGGGCGGGCTTCGGCGTGATGGCGGTGATCGTCGCCGCCGTCTCCGGCGCCGCGCTGCACTGGCTGAACCAGTCGAGCTCGCGCGTCGAGAACTACCTGCAGGGCGTCGCCGCCCGGGAGCGCATGGTGATCGCGGTCCAGTCCGCGGCCAAGTCGCGCGCCATCGCGGCCCGCAACCTGGTGCTCGTCACCGCGCCCGAGGACCGGGCCAAGGAACTGGCCTCCGTCGTGAAGTCGCACGAGGACGTCGGCCAGGCGCTGGCGACGCTGAAGTCCCACCTGGCGGCGTCGAAGGACGCGACCTCGCAGGATCGCGCCCTTTTCGACAAGGTCGCGAGCATCGAGGAGCAGTACGGCAAGGTCGCGCTGGCGATCGTCGGACTGGCCAAGGACGGCCAGCGCGACGAGGCCGTCACCAAGATGAACGCGGAATGCCGCCCGCTGCTGGCGGCGCTGCTGACCGCCACCGGCGACTTCATCCGCTATGAGGACGAGCGGTCCGCCGCCGAGACCAAGGAGGCGACCGAGCTGTTCGCCACCGACCGCAACCTGCTGATCGTGACGGCGATCCTGTCGGCCGCGGTAGCCGGCCTGCTGGGCTGGCTGATCAGCCGCGCGGTGACGGCGCCGCTGAACCGGGCGATCCGGGTCGCGCAGTCGGTGGCCGACGGCGACCTGCGCGACGAGATCCAGGTCGACGGCCGCGACGAGCTGAGCCAGCTGCTGACCGCGCTGAAGGCGATGAGCGGCAGCCTCTCGACCATGGTGTCCAACGTCCGCCAGGCGGCGGACGGCATCGCCACGGCCTCGACGCAGATCGCCAGCGGCAACCAGGACCTGTCCAGCCGCACCGAGACCCAGGCCAGCGCGCTGCAGGAAACGGCCTCCTCGATGGCGCAGATGACCGAGACGGTGCAGGTCAATGCCGAGTCCTCGCGCAAGGCGACCGGCCTGGCCGATGCCGCGGCGCAGGTCGCGGGCCAGGGCGGCGAGGTCGTGCACCGCGTCATGACCACGATGGAAGCCATCACCGGCTCCAGCAAGCGCATCGGCGACATCACCAGCGTGATCGACGGCATCGCGTTCCAGACGAATATCCTCGCGCTGAACGCGGCGGTCGAGGCGGCCCGCGCCGGCGAGCAGGGCCGCGGCTTCGCGGTCGTGGCCAGCGAGGTCCGGGCCTTGGCCCAGCGCAGCGCGCAAGCGGCCAAGGAGATCAAGACCCTGATCTCGGACTCGGTCGAGAAGGTGGACGCCGGCGCGGTGCAGGTGCAGGAGGCGGGTCGCACGATGGATGCGGTGCTCACGCAGGTGCGCAAGGTGACCGACCTGATGGGCGAGATCAACGCCTCCACCGAGCAGCAGACCCACGGCATCGTGCAGGTGAACGAGGCGGTGGCGGCCATCGACCGCGGCACGCAGCAGAACGCGGCGCTGGTCGAGCAGAGCGCCGCCGCGGCCGAGAGCCTGCGCCAGCAGGCGATGGCGCTGACCGAGGCCATCTCGCGCTTCAAGGTGCGCGGCATGGCCGCGACCTGAGACCTTCCACGATCCGGCGGGGCAGGACGAGGCCGCCTGTCACCTGCGGTGTCGCACGGTGCGACCACCGATACGGGAGCCCACCGGGCTCCCGTTTTTCGTTCCGCCCTCCGCTTGTTGGCGGTGCGCAAACGATAGGCGTGCGGTCGCCGGACAGGCGTGCGGAAACTGATGCCGCCGACATTGACGCTGCTGCAATGCAGCATAGAGTCACGGGGTGTTCAGCTACTCGTGAGGTCCAGCATGAGTTCGATCGCCATGGCGGTGTTCCTCGACTCCTCGCCCGGAGAGCTCGTCGACCTGCCGCACGCCGGTTCCGGCTTGGAACATCCTCTCGTCTTCGACAGTGCGGCGCGCGAAATCCATCGCCTGGCCGCGGACGGCCGGGCGGAGGTCGTCCAGCAGCGGGTGAGCACCGTGGGCAACGCGTCGCTCATCGAGGAATTGCGCTTCCGGCGCATCGCCTGACACGCAGCCTCGTTGGAGGGCGGTGTCGCGCCTGACGCCGGCGCGGGTTCCTCCGGCCGCCCATCAGGGGGCCGCGGCGCTCGCCGCGAGCTCCGCCTGCATGCGTGCGCGCATCTCCGCGATGCGGCGCCGCTTCTCCTCGCCCTTGGCAAGTTGCTCCGGCGACAGGCCCATTGCACGGCCCTGCTCGATCTGCTGATCGAGCAGCGGGAGTTCGCGTTCGGCCGCATCGACGAAAGCCTGCCGCACGGACTGCTGGCGATCCTGTTCACGCCGCGCATAGGCCTGATGATCGTCCAGTTGCCAGGCCGGCGCCGCCGGCTCCTGCGCCGAACGCTGGATCGGCGGCGCGCGATCGTCGCCGGCGACCCGCGAATCGGCCAGGCTCCAGGCGGCGGGGACACCGCGCTCCGCCCCGGGCACGGGCGCCAAAGCCGCTGCGGTCATCGGCGTGGAGGCAGCCGCATCGGACGCCGCCACGAGGGCCGCCCGACCCGCATCGGCACCGCCCTCGCCGCCCTGCTTCCGCGACCCGGCCGACGCCGCCGGCATGCCGCCCGGCGCCGCCCGCGCGATCTCGCCGGCCAGGTCCGATCGCCCTGCCCCATCGAAGAGCCAGCCGACGATCGCGGCGCCCGTGAGCGCGACAAGCGCGACTGCCGCGAAGACCTTGAGGTCGATGCGACCACGGCCCGGCTCAATGCGCATGGCCATGGCCCTCGCCTCCCGGAATCGGCCGGCCCGGCTCGAACGGCCCGCGCGGCGGCTCGATGCCCGGCGCCCAGCGCAGGCCCGCGGCGGCCAGGAGACCGACTTGCCGCAGCCGCCAGCACGCTTCGAGCTTCTCCAGGGCCACGGCCTGACGGGCCTCGTGCCGCACGGTTTCGCTGTCGAGCGGATGGTGCCCGCGTGTCACCGCCAGCGACTGCACCCGCTCCCAGCCCGCCCCGTCCGGATGCCGGATCGGCGGCGAAGCGACGCCCGCAGGCCAGGCCTGCAGCAGGTCGAGCACCCACGCGTCGACCTCGGACGCGGGCTTGGGATCTCCGATCCGCCACGCGATGGCGGTCACGCCGGGCCGCCCCCGCAAGTCCGCGCGCTGAGCCTCCTGGCCGCAACCGGCCGGATCGCAGCGCAAGCGCAGTCCCTCGACCGATTCCAGGCGCGCGAAGCGGTCGAGATGCGCCTGGTAGTAGCGCGCGATCTCGTCCGCGGACACGGCCGCGGCGAGCGCGTCTCGCGGCGGCGCGTCGCCATGCGGGTCGCCCGTCAGACCCTGCCAGCGCGCCCACGCCAACGTGCGCTGGCGCGCCTCGACGACACGGCGGACGAAGTGCAGCTCGAACGGCGTCCAGCCGCTCTCGCGATGCAGCCACTGTTCGACGAAACGCTCCCGCAACAGCTGCCGCGCCTGGGCGCGAGCGAAGTCGAGGTCGCCCGCGCGCAGCATGCGGCGGCCCTGCACGTTCTGCAGCGGCCAGATGTCCGCGACGGTGACGACACCGGCCGACGCGCGATCCTTCACGGCCCCTGGCGCGCCCTTGAGCCCGCGGAACTTCAGCAGCACCAGTCGCGCGGCTTCGGCACGCCGCGCCTCGTCGAGGTCGTCGTCCATCCTCAAGCCGTCGCCGCGCCGTTCCGCCCACAGGGCCTGCCACGCGCGCGTGTCGACCGTCACGGGCAGTTCGGGCGCCGCGACCCGCCAGGCGCGTTCGATGCGCTCGGGCCAGACCTGCTGCAGGGTCGCGAGCCATTGGCGCCGCAGGTCGACCTCCGGCGCGAAGGCCACCCGTCTGCTCGCGAACAGCGTCGCGTCGCCGACCTCGCGCGCCGCCGCGTCTCCCATCAGCAGATCGACGGCCAGCAGGCGCGTGAGTTCCGGCAGCGTCAGCGCCGGCTGCTCGCGCCGGGCGAGCACCAGCAGCGCCTCCACGGGGCGGCGCGGTATCGGCTCGTCGCCGACGCGGGCGATCCAGTCCGATCCGACGGACGTACCAGCGGACGTACCAGCGGACGTATCGGCGGCCGTGCCGACGAGGGCGACGACCGAGGCAAGTCCAGAGCCTGCCGCGACCGCGGGATCGGACCGGAACGCGAGGCCCGCGGATCCCGAGACGAGCAGCACGGTCGCCAGTGCCCGGCACGCGGCACGCACGATGCAGGGGATCCTGGGCTCCCCAGGAGCGCGCGGACTCACAGGCGCTCGGCGGCGCGATTCAACAGGTGCACGACCATCGCGATCGCATGCGGCACGACGACGCGCCCCACGTCGCGGCGGACCGCATGGTCGGTCGTCGACAGCACCTGCCCGCCGCGGCTGTACGAGATCTGCCCGCCCTGGCGCAGCAGCGGCCGGATGTCGGTGGCAGTCGCCGCCAACGGCGCATAGCTGCCCAGCGCCGCGGTGACGAGCGCGTCGGCGCCGAGCGCCTCGCTGTCGTAGTAGTCCTTGACCCAGCTCTCCCAGCCCGAGTGGTTCAGGGCCGAGGTGGTCCAGGTGTGATGCGGCTGGAGCAGGTCGGTCGTGTGCATCACGAAGCCCAGGCTCTGCACCGTGGGCCGGGCCAGGAACTGCGACCACCAGTACTGGCCGAGGTTGTCGATGGGCTGGAACGGCGCCTTCTCGAAGTCCGCGTACATCGACGGGCTCGAGCTCCCGCCCTGGCGGTAGTTCGCCTCGGTCAGGCCGTAGGTGTTGTACTTGCTGCCGTCGCTGAACCAGCCCTTCATGCCGCCCTTGCCGTCGTCGAGGTGATCGCCGACGAGCCAGGCGGCGGCGAGGTCGTCGATGTCGCCCTTCACCGTCAGCCTGGCGTAGTTGTAGCCGCCGAAGGGATTGCCGTGGACATCCGCGCCCTGCGTGCGGTTCTGGAAGTGCCAGTACGACGTGTAGTTGACGATGCCCGAGCCCAGCCCCCACACCGGCGCCAGTACGCAGTCGCCGGTGACGGCGCCACAGAGGTAGGTGTCGGCGAAGTCGTCGACGTCGTAGGCGCCCTGGCCGAGCTGCTCGGCGAACTGGTCGATCGTGTAGCCGGCGCGTGTCACGCCGGCCAGCAGCTTGGCGTAGTTCGTCGTGTCCGCATGCCGCTGCATGTAGCGGACCGCATCGATGGCGATGCGCTTGTGGGTCTCTTGGGCGAAGGCGTTGGCGTCGGTCGGGTGGACGAGGCCGGCCGCCACGGCGGTCAGAAGGAGGATGGATCGCATCTCGCGTTGTCCCTGGTGATCCCGAGTGCCGCGTGCTTTCCGCACGTCGAAATATGGGATCGGATGTTCAGCGAAACGCGTGACGCTCCGGTGAAGAATCGGCGCGAGACCGGGTTCTCCCTGTCCCGCCCGGTCGGGACGGCGGCAGGCCGGCGGATTGCCATCCCGGCCCGGCGCGCCCCGGGGTCAGGACTTGCCCGGGGCGTCCGGTCGATCCGCCTTGCGCGCCGGCTTGATCGCCGGCTTCGCGTTGCGGACGCGGTTGGCCAGGAAGACTTCGCCGATGTCCAGCGTGCTCTCGTGGCCGACGTGCTTCGAGCAGGTCTCGAGCCATCGGCTCGCGGCGGCACGTCCCAGCCCGAACAGCGTCGTCAGCAGCCGGGGATCGGTATTGAGCTTGCTCGACGCGCCGAAGGGCGCGAGGCCGTCCTCGTCGGCCACGCGGTGCAGCCGCATCTGCTTGTAGCGCGTCGGATCGATGCGCCGGTCGCGCAGCAGGCGCTGAACAAAGGAGATCGCGCGCAGCTCGGCCACCAGGCTGGCGTTGAAGGTGATCTCGTTGATGCGGTCGTCGATCTCGGAGGCGGTCTTCGGGATGCCGTCGTGCTGGCGCGGATTGATCTGGATCAGCAGCACGTCGTCGGACTGCGTGCCGTAGACCAGCGGCCAGAGCGCGGGGTTGCCGGAGAAGCCGCCGTCCCAGAACGGCTCGCCGTCGATGACCACCGTCTGCGCGCTGTGCGGCAGGCAGGCCGAGGCCATCAGCGCCTCGATGCTGAGGTCGTCGCCGTTGAACACGCGCGGCTGGCCGGTGCGCACCGAGGTCGCGGTCACGAAGACCTTGATCGGTCCGGCGTGCAGCGCGTCGACGTCGACATGGCGGCGGACGATGTCGCGCAGCGGATCGAGGTTGAACGGGTTGAGCTGGTAGGGGCTCCACAGGCGCAACCAGGCGTCCCAGGCGGCCATGCCGGGCCAGGCGCTGCGGTTGAAGACCCAGGCGGGCGTTTCCAGGCGCGCGGCGTCGGCGGGCCCCTTCGCCTCGCCGACGACGCCGAAGCAGGCCGGCACGCCAGAGACGTCCTGCCAGAAGCGCGACAGCGCCTGCCGCGCGCCCAGCGCGCCGCCCTGCGCGAAACCGGTCGCCATCACCGCGGCATTCATCGCCCCGGCGCTGGTGCCGGAGACGCCGTCGATGCGCAGGCTGCCGTCTTCCAGCAACCGGTCCAGCACGCCCCAGGTGAAGGCGCCATGGGAGCCCCCGCCCTGCAGGGCGAGATCGATGGAACGGGCAGACGTCGGCATGGCGTGAAGGCGCGAGGACTTGCTCGCAGGGTTGCGTCGGAACCCGCAGCCTACCGTGGCGCCGCGTCGTTCGGCAGCCAGCGCTTGTAGATCGCCTGGAACGTGCCGTCGCGCTTCATCTCGTTGAGTTGCGACTGCCAGGCGTGGATGGTGCCCATCGGCGTGCTGCGCGAAAAGGCGATGTAGCCCTCGCTGGCGGCGAAACTGAAGACCTCCTCCAGCGCGTCGCGCGCGACGCCGGCCTGCACCAGCGTCTGCGGCATCGACAGCTTCTCCGCCGCGAACAGCGGCGCCCGCCCGGCGGCCAGCATGCGCACGCCCTGGATCGGGTCGCTGATCTGCTGGAGGTTGCGGAAGCCGGCGGATTCCAGCTGCGCCAGCGTGTACCAGTCCCGCACGACCAGCACCTTGGGCGCCCGCTTCGCCTCGTCCAGCGAGCGCAACCGCAGGCCGCTGCCGGCCTTGGCGTAGAAGGTGCTCTGGAAGGTCACGATCGGACCGACCCAGTGGAAGAGCTTCTCGCGTTCGGGAATGCGCGCCATCGAGAACAGCGCCGCCGGCGGCCCGTCCTGCGCCTCGCGGAAGGCGCGCGCCCAGGGCATGAACTCGATGGGCAGCGACTGGCCGAGCCGCTTCTGGATCGCCTGCACGATGTCGACGCTGAGGCCGCGCGGCTGCCCGGCCTCGGTGAAGTTGATCGGCGGGAATTCCTCGCTCAGCAGGCGCAGCGAAGCGGTCGGCACGCCGCCGGAGGGGGCGACGGCCGGAGACGCCGCGAGCGGCGCGGGCGGTGTTGACGCCGGCCCCGGCACGTGCGCCCGGGGCGACAAGGCGGCGCGGCCGGCGGCTTGCGCGCCGCTGAGCCAGGCCAGACTTGCCAGGGTCAGGTGTCGTCGATGCATCCGCGTATCAGGAGTCGGTTCGGCGAGGAGGCCTCACGAGGCCTCGGCAACCCGCCCTGGCCGCGCATCGGCGCGGCATCGGGCGTTCGAACGATGATAGGCGGAAGTAACGAAATGTCTCTTTCGACGACGGTTGGCAGCGACGCGCGCGGTGCGCATTCGTGCGCAGGCACGGCCGGGGAAAACACCGAGCCGCGCTCTCGCACCAGCGTCATCCGGTCACTTCCCGCCGCGCAGCTTCGTCAGTTGTCCCTGCGTCTCGTTCCACAGGTCCATGCCCACCTGCGTCGCGATGCCGGCATTCACGCGGGTCAGCTTGTCGCGCATGCGCGCGGTCTCCGCGGGGCTCAGCTCGTTGACCGCCATGCCCTTGGTCTTGAGCTCGGCCAGCGCCTTGGCCGCCTCGTCGCGCGTGTCCTTGCGCTCGAAGTCGCGGCTCTTGACCGCGGCCTGCTGCAGCACCGCCTGCTCGTCCTTGGACAGGCCGTCCCAGAACTTCTTGGACACCGTCACGATCCACGGGCTGTAGACGTGGTTGGTGACCGTCAGGTACTTCTGCACTTCGTAGAACTTGGCCGACAGGATGGTGTTGTACGGGTTCTCCTGGCCGTCGACCGCATTGGTCTCCAGCGCGGTGAACAACTCCGAGTACGGCAGCGGCACCGCGTTCGCGCCCAGTTGCTTGAAGCTGTCCAGGAACACGTTGTTCTGCATCACGCGCAGCTTGATGCCGTTCAGGTCCTCGAGCTTGTTGACCGCGTGCTTGCTGTTGGTCAGGTTGCGGAAGCCGTTCTCCCAGTAGACGAGGCCGACCAGGCCCTTGTCGGTCAGCTTGGCCTTGACCTTGTCGCCGACCGGTCCATCCAGCAGCGCGTCGGCCTCGCGCACGTTGTTGACGAGGAAGGGCGTGTCCCACAGCGCCATCTCCTTGGCGATGCCCACCAGCGTGGCGGTCGAGCCGACCATCATCTCCTGCGCGCCGCCGATCAGCGCCTGCTGCATCTGCGTGTCCGGGCCGAGCGCGGCGCCGCCGATCGCGCGCACCTTCATCTTGCCGCCGGAGAGCTTGTTCACCTCGTCGGCGAAGACCTTGACCGCGCGGCCCTGGTTGCTGTTCTCGGCCAGGCCGTAGCCGAAGCGGATCAGGCGCGGCTTGATGTCGGCGGCCTGCGCGGGCAGCGCGGCGGTCAGCAGCGCGGCGCCCAGCGCCGAGGCGACGGCCAGGATCTTGCGACGGGTGTTCAGGCTCTTCGGGCTCATGCTTGTCTCCTTGGGGGAACGGGACTCGACGGGTTTCTTGACGAGGATTCGACCGGCCTCAGCGCATCCACTTGATGGGCGCGGTGACCAGCTCGGGGAACACGGTGAACATCACCAGGATCAGGCTGTAGGTGATCAGGAACGGATTCACGCCCTTGATCACCTGGTGCATCGACAGCCGGCCGACGCCGGCCACCACGTTGAGCACCGTGCCCACCGGCGGCGTGATCAGGCCGATGGCGCCGTTGAGCACGAACATCAGGCCGAAGTAGACCGGATCGATGCCTGCCTTGACGGCGATGGGCAGCATCACCGGCGCGAAGATCAGGATGGTGGGCGTCAGGTCCAGCGCGGTGCCGATGATCACGAGGATCACCATCATCAGCGCCATCAGCAGCCGCGGCGATTCGATCAGCCCGCCGAGCCAGCCGGTCAGCACGCCCGGCAGGTCGGCCAGCGTGATCATGTAGCTCGCGACCTGCGCGCCGGCGCACAGGAACATGACGATGGCCGTGGTCTTGGCCGCGCGGACCAGCACGCCGTGCAGGTCGCGCAGGCTCATCTCGCGGTGCACGAGGAAGCTGATCACCAGCGCGTAGAACGCGGCGACCACGGCGGCCTCGGTCGGCGTGAAGACGCCGGTCTTCATGCCGCCGATGATGATCAACGGCATCAGCAGCGCCCAGAAAGCCTTGGCCGTGGCCCTCAGGCGCTCGCCCATCGGCAGCGGCGTGCCCGGCGGCAGGTCGATCTTGCGCAGCTGCAGTTTCCAGGCGATCAGCAGGCCCAGGCCCATCACCAGGCCGGGGACGATGCCGGAGATGAACAGCGCCGAGATCGAGGTGTTGGTCGTGACGCCATAGATCACGAAGGGCATCGATGGCGGAATGATCGGCGCGATGATGCCGCCCGAAGCGATCAGGCCGGCGGAGGTCGCCATCGGATAGCCGTGGCGCTGCATCATCGGCAGCAGGATGGTGGCGAGCGCGGCGGTGTCGGCGAGGGCCGAGCCGCTCATGCTGGCCATCAGCACCGCGGCGCCGATCGCGACGAAGCCCAGGCCGCCGGGGATGTGGCCGACCCAGGCCTGCGCCATCTGGATGATGCGCCGGCTGATGCCGCCGGCGTTCATCAGCTCGCCGGCGAGGATGAAGAACGGGACGGCCAGCAGCGGGAAGCTGTCGATGCCGGCGACCAGGTTCTGCGCGAGGAGTTGCGTGTCCCAGAAGTCCAGCGTCCAGGCCATGCCGGCGCCGGTCAGCACCAGCGCGAAGGCCATGGGGATGCCCAGGCCCATCAGCAGCAGCATGCCGGCGGAGAAGACGATGAAGGCGAGTGCTTCGTTGCTCATGATCGATGCGCCCTGCCCTTACTCGACGTCCGACTCGTGCTCGAGATCGATCGGTTTGTTCTGGATCAGCTCCCAGACGGCCATCAGCGCGATCGCGCCGCAGGACAGGAGCGCGGGCAGCGGCAGGAGCGCGTTGGAGTAGCCCAGCACCACGGAGCGGCTGTCCATGCCGACGAGCACCTGCTGCCAGGCGCCCCAGCCGACCAGGCTCGCGGCGACGATGACGGCGATGCGGATCAGCACGGTGATGACGCGCAACGCGGCGGGCCTCCTGCGCAGCGGCAGCAGCAGGCTGGTGAAGGCCATGTGCTCGCCGAGCGGGTAGGCGGCGGTCGCGCCGATGAAGACCATCCACACGAACAGCAGGCGCGAGAGTTCCTCGCTGGCGTTGATGCCGCTGCCGAAGCCGTAGCGCAGCACGACGTTGACGAACACGGCGAGCGCCATCACGCCGAGGCACAAGGCCATGGCGGCCTCGCTGACGGTCTGCAGGCGCGAGCGCGGCGCGGGCGCTACGGTGGCGGCGGGCGCGTCCGAAGCAGGGGTGGTCATGGGGCGGTCTCCTGGTTGTTCTTCGGGGTCAGCAGCGCGAGGGCGCGCTGGACCTGCTCGCCCAGCGGCAGCTCGGCCGGCACGGTGATGACGCCGGGCTCGCCGATCGGCGATTCCAAGGTGGCGAACTGGCTGTCGACCAGGCTCGCGGGAAAGATGTGGCCGGCCGCGCGCGCGGCGACGCGTTCCAGCGCGAGCGAGCGGTCGATGTCCATGAACACGAAGCGTACGGCGGGACAGGCGTCGCGCAGACGGTCGCGGTAGGCACGCTTCAGCGCGGAGCAGCTCAGCACGACCGTCGGCTGCTGCGCGAGCATCTGCCCGAGGCGTTCCAGCCAGCCCCAGCGGTCCTCGTCGGTGAGCGCCTGGCCGGCCTGCATCTTGGCGATCGAGGCAGGTGCGTGGTGGGCGTCGCCTTCGATGAAGGGCCAGCCGAGCGCCTCGGCCAGCGCCTCTCCCACGCTGGTCTTGCCGCAACCGGCCACGCCCATCACCACGATGGCGCACGCGGGGTTCGAAGCGGCGGCAACAGTCGTCGAAGTCATTGGATAGCGCTATCCCAAAAGCTGAAAAGAGACGGCGAGCGGTTGAACCGGCGTCGCCGTCGAGTCCCCGTCGCACAGGATGGGCGGACGGGACAGCGCTATCTTAGGTGGTGCATGGACGCACCAGATCAGGGATTACGCGGAGTTTCGGAGCTTGCCGCGCCCTTCGATCGCTCACTGTCGCGCAACGAAAGCGCGTAACGACTGACGGCAAGAAAGCTGAGCATTGGATCTCACAAACCCTAATCGGATTTCATAGGCAAACGAGCTCCGACGGCGAAGGCAATGAGCGCCGGCAAGCATGAGGCCAAAAGCGGAAGCACTTGCCCTCGCAAACGTGTAACACCATTACTCAGTTCCGGACCAGAGGAAACTTCGACTACCAACATCGTTGCGAGCAGCAGCACCATTCCTGCCGTTACGAACCAACCGAGCCGATACATATGGCACCGAGCCAAGAGCATGGCCAAAGGGACACAAAACACCACCACGCCCACTGCGGAAAATATACGGCGATCATGATCACCACGACTGCCAGAACGGTGAGCATTGCAAGGGGGCTATACTTGGAATCTACGTGCGTCGGAAACAGCACATAGCCTGCGACTACCGTGACCGACAGCTCTCAATGGATCAATCCCGACTCCAATCGTAAGGCGATCAGGAAACGAGGAGCTAGAACGGAGAACAGGGCCAAACCAGCGTAGATATTCAAGAGCCGCTGTGCTGGAGATGCGACGACGCCATGAGCAGGTCCATATCCAGGAAAGAGTCGAGACAGCCAAACTGGCAGATGGGTGAGTTCGCCGGAGGACTTCAACTTGAACCCATCACGCTCGCTGAAAAGGACCATTTCGAACTGCACCACCTGCTGTAGAGATCGCCCTTCTTCCAAGGCGATACCGAGTCGAATATCAGCGACTCCTTCGGGCCAGAGGTACAGCGGTCGGGACTTCTTTCCCGACGACTGTGCCTGGAGCGCAAAAGGCTCTGACTCCGCCATCTCGATGAACGCGAGCTCCGTCTGCGTCGAGCGGCCAGCGGCAGTTTTCGACGTTAGCCGCAGCGCCTCGTCGGCACGCAGCTCCGTCATGCGCCATGCCACTTGATAAGCAAATTCTTTGTCCCTTCCAGCCAGCGCTAGCCGATTCATTATCGGCAGCGGGTACATCTCGCCGGGCGTTCGCCTATGGGCTGCCCATAGGCCGTCAAGCATCTCAGATCGATAGACTCCTGGCCAATCCTTCGAGCGATCCGCGACAAACTCGTTGAGTGCGCCCATCTCTTCCTTGGACGTTTCACTCCAGAACGCTTCGAGTTGAGGAAACTCGGCAGGTGCTATGCGAGCCAAGTGATCCCGGTAAGCCAAAAGTAGCGCGATCCCAAACCTGTCATTAACCTCGCGCTCAATGCCGGGCACCTGATCCACAAGTGCGACCAGTGCCCGTCGAATCTGAGAGATATTGGAAAGAAGACTGGATTTTCGGGATAACAACATCAATTGCTCCGCAGCCGGGCTGCCACCGCACCGGGAACCGGTGTCTAGGCACCAGCCCCAGGCAGCTGGAGCTTCTTAACGCGGCTTCTCCTGCTTTCAGCGATCTCCCGTAATTGCCCCGACGGTTGCAGCCCTGCCCCCGGACCATCGCATGAGGTGGTGATCACACTTCTAGAATTGCCCGTAGTCGTGCCAAAAACTCGCGGTAAGCCGTCGCCCTCGCTTGATTCGGCAGATCAGGTCCATATTCGCCACTGACCTGCTCGGCGAGAGCCAACGCTTCATCTTTCCGTCCCAATGACACGAGCAGCACAGGCAAAAAGTTCTCCTTCGCCATGAGGCTGAACCAAGGCGACTCAGGAGAGCCCTCCAGAACCCTGACTACGTCTTCAATTCGACCGAGGTTTAGCTCAATGAACGATAGTGCCGTCGCCACCGCATCATGCAACAGGACGTATTGCTGATCATCACCAGCGTCGACCGGCAAATAAAAACCGCGACGGGGAATCGTACAGGCGACGTTTGAAAGGCTTGTCACGATTGGACAGTAGATATCAGACCCGTTTTCCGTCACATTGATGGCCCAAAGCTGGCGATAAAGCAATTCAACTTGGGGATAGTTCAGTCCGATCCAATTTGAAACCGGAATACCGTTCACTTCACTCCGGCGCGCATCAGGCGAAATTCGGAGGACCACACGCGTTCCGGAACTCAATGTGAACTGCGTGCATTCACCATCCAGTCTCTGTCCTCCCAAGGACGACAGATGTCCGTCCAGCCTAACGTTCAACTGGCGCCACAAAGAACCAAATTTAGCCGTCATTGAGTCTTCGCACCAAGGGCATGGATGAGTGCAACCAACGCCGAAGTCTCCGATGCGCCCAACGATTTGAGGCCGTCCTTGAGTCATTCTCGAACAATATTTCGACCTACGCCCCGGGCGCGCTTCGTGTCGACACTGTTTCGCGGGAGTATCGCTTCGGGTCTTTCGAAGTTCGTGACCTTTCCTCCTAGCGCAAACCCTGACCCTCGAATCCGCCCGGCCGTAGCCCGTCCACCGGGGTCTGCACGAGCAGGCAGCATGAGAGGACAGCGCTATCCTGCTGCCGATGAACGCGCCCTCCTCCAAACGCCGCCGCGCCACCGGCCGGACCACGCTGCAAGATGTCGCGCTGGCCGCCGGCGTGAGCCCGATCACTGCGTCGCGCGCGCTGCGCGGCGAGCGCAGCGTGGCCGCGGACCTCGTCGAGCGGGTGAACGCCGCCGTCGCCCAGCTGGGTTATGTGCCCGACCCCGCCGCGCGTGCGCTGGCCTCCGCGCGCAGCAACCAGGTCGTGGTCCTGATCCCGCTGCTGTCGAACGCCCTGTTCGTCGACCTGCTCGACGCGGCGCAACGCACCCTGCTCGCCGCCGGCTACCAGAGCCTGATCGGCGTCACCCACTACCACCCGGAAGAGGAAGAGGCGCTGCTGCGCACCTACCTCATGAACCGCCCCGCCGGCCTGCTGGTCACCGGCTTCGACCGCACCGACGCGGCGCGCGTCCTGCTCCAGGGCAGCGGCGTGCCCTGCGTGCATGTGATGGAGAACCGCGACGAGCCCGGCCTGCATTCGGTGGGCTTCTCGCAACAGGCCGCGGGCCATGCGATGACGGCCGAGCTGATGCGGCGCGGCTATCGACGCATCGCCTTCGCCGCCGCGCAATTGGATCCGCGCACCCTGCAGCGTGCCGCTGGGTATCGCGCGGCTCTGGGCGCGGCCCACGATCCCTCGCTGGAGTTCATGGATGCGGCGCCCTCGTCGCTGGCGCTCGGCGCAAGCATGTTCGATCGTGTGCTGGCGACGGCGCCCGACGTCGATGCTATCTTCTTCAACAACGACGACCTGGCTCAAGGCGCCCTGCTGCAGGCGCTGCGCCAGGGCATGAAGGTGCCGGAACGCGTGGCCGTCGTCGGCTTCAACGACCTGACCGGCGGCGACCAGATGCTGCCGCCCTTGAGCACCGTGCACACCCCCAGACGGGAGATCGGCCTGGAAGCGGCGCGGATGCTCGTCGCGCTGATGCGCAACGAGCCGGTGCCCGAGGCCCACCTCGACCTCGGCTTCCAGCTGGTCCTGCGCGAGAGCTGCTAGGCGCCGCGCAGCGCCGGCCGCGGCTGCACCAGCAGTCGGCCGCGCGGCCACCAGGACGCGCGCACCCGGACGAGGCCGAACGGGTGTTGCGTCTCGAGCCGCACGAGCGGCATCGGCTGGCGTCCCGCGACCGTCGTCGCGAACGGCAGCAGCAGGCTGTGCTGCGAACGCGGCGACAGATCGACCCAGACGCCACCGCCGGGCGACTCGGCCTCTCCCAGCATCGCGGCGATGTCCCAGCGCGCGCGCCTGCACGGGTTGTCGATGCAGAGGTCGATCATCACCGTGTCCCCGGCGAAACATGGCTGCGGCATCCAGCACCGGAGCTCGACGCCCTGGAGCGTCCGGATGCCTTGCCACAGGCAGCCCAGCGTGATCGCGGGGAGCAGCGCGCCGATGGATGCCGAAGGCATCGATCCCACCGCCACCCCCAACATCAGCAGGGGCACGGCGCAGACCAGCATCGCGAAAAAGAGCGGCGTGGGCTGCAGCTGCAGATCGCGGAACTGGAAGACGGTGCCGTCCAGTTCGCCGGCACTGAAGTCCGCGTCGTTCGCGGCCGGCGCCGCATGTCGGAAGGCCGGTTCGGCACGCACCTCGACCGCCCGGGGCGCCGCGCGGCGCGGACGTCCGGACGACGGTGGGTGCAAGGACAAGGTCGTCGGAGTAGGCGTGAATTCGGACACGGGTGAAGGCGCCGGGGCGCGTTGAGAGCGACCCTCCCAATCTGCCCGCGCGGCCTTGGAGGAGCCATGCCCTCCAAAGGCCATCCGGTTACGCCAACCAACCTATTGTTGCAATCTCAATCCGCAATCCCTGGGGTCGGCGTGACCGGCGTCACGATCGTCGGAATCGTCGCTTCGCCGTGCGTCGGCGTGCCCGACGCGGCACCCGAGAACACCTTGCGGCCGCGCACCAGGTAGGAATAGATCACCGGCACCACGACCAGCGTCAGGATCGTCGAGGTGATCACGCCGCCGATGATGGCGCGGCCCATCGGCGCCTGGATCTCGCCGCCCTCGTTGAGCGCGATCGCCATCGGCAGCATGCCGAACACCATCGCCGCAGTCGTCATGATGATGGGCCGCATCCGGATCAGGCCGGCCTGCAGCAGCGCCTCGGGAATGGACAGGTCCTGGTCCTTGCGCAGGTGGTTGGTGAAGTCCACCAGCAGGATGGCGTTCTTCGTCACCAGGCCCATCAGCATCACCAGGCCGATCATCGAGAAGATGTTCAGCGTCGTCTTCCACAGCAGCAGCGCCACCATGACGCCGATCAAGGCCAGCGGCAGCGAGGCCATGATCGCGATCGGCTGCACGAAGCTGCCGAACTGGCTGGCCAGAACGATGTAGATGAAGATCAACGCCAGGCCCATCGCGATCATCAGGCCGTTGAACGCTTCCGCCTGCTGCTTGCCGTCGCCGTCGACCATGAAGCTGATGCCCGGGGGCAGTTGCGTCTCCTTGATCAGCTTCTGCACGTCGGCGTTGACGTCGCCGCCGGGGCGGCCCTGCACGCCGGCATACACCGCCTCGCGGCGCTGCAGGTTCTGGCGGCGGATCACCTCGGGGTTGAACACCGGCTCGATCGTGGCGACCTGCTCCAGCGAGATCGGCGAGCCGTCCTTGGCGAAGGCCACCGGCAGGTTGCGCATCTGCTCGATGCTCTGGCGCTGCGCCTTGGGCAGGCGCAGCAGCACCTCGACCTGGTTGCCGTCGGGCGTGGTCCAGTAGGTGGCGATGTCGCCGTTGACATAGGCGCGCAGCGACGAGGCCACCTGCACCGCGTTCAGGCCGAGCTCGCGCACCGCGTTGTCGCGCAGCTTGACCGCGAAGGCCGGCAGGCCGGGCTTGACGGTGGTGTCGACGTCGACGGCGCCCTTGATCTTCTTGACCTTCTCCGCGAAGTCCTTGGCCACCTGCGTCAGCACCTCCGGATCCGAACCGAGGATGGTCACCCACACCGGCCGGTTGAAGCCGACGCTGACCTCCACGCCAGGGATGCGCGCGATCTCCGCGCGGATCGCGTCCTCGACCTGCGTCTGCGTGCGCTTGCGCTGCTTGCGGTCGACCAGCGCGATGTCCAGGTTGGCCTGGTTGCGGCCGGTCGCCAGGCCCTCGCCGCTGCTGCCCACGACGGTCGCGACGGTCTTGATCTCCGGGAAGGTCGCCAGGATCTCCTCCACCTGCCGGACCTTGGCCTCGCCGCGCTCCAGGCTGGTGGCCACCGGCATGCGCAGCGTCAGGTGGGTGAAGCCCTGGTCGATCTGCGGCTGGAACTCGCTGCCCACCGCCGGCACCAGCAGGATCGCCAGCACGAAGCTGCCGACGCCCGACCAGGCGACGATGCCGCGCGGCGTGATCGTGGCCATGCGCAGGCGGCGCGGCTGGTCCTTCAGGCGCTGCGTGTCAGGCCCGAAAGGACGGCCGAAGGCCGGTAGCGGGATGCGGTAGCGGCGCGGCGAGAACACCCAGCGCAGCGTCTTCTCGTAGACCGTGTGCAGCACGTCCATGCCGGCGTCGGTGGCGCGGATCAGGTGGCCGAGCACCGGGACCTTCTTGACGTAGGTGCTCGGCGGATCCGGCCACACCGAGGACAACATCGGATCGAGCGTGAAGCTCACGAACAGCGACACCAGCACCGCCACCGCGACGGTGATGCCGAACGGGTAGAAGAACTTGCCGACGATGCCGCCCATGAAGGCCACCGGCACGAACACCGCGCAGATCGCGAAGGTCGTGGCCATGACGGCCAGGCCGATCTCGTTGGTGCCGTCCTCCGCCGCGGCATGGTGGTCCTTGCCCATGCCGACGTGGCGCACGATGTTCTCGCGCACGACGATGGCGTCGTCGATCAGCAGCCCGATGCACAGGCTCAGCGCCATCATCGTCATGAAGTTCAGCGTGAAGCCGAAGGCGTAGATCGCGATGAAGCTGGAGATCACCGAGATCGGCAGCGTCAGTCCGGTGATGATGGTCGAGCGCCAGCTGTGCAGGAACAGGAACACGATGGCGATGGTCAGCAGCGCGCCCTCGATCAGCGTGTGGCGCAGGCCGTCCAGCGAGTGCTTCACGAAGTCGCTGTTGACGTAGACCAGGCGCAGCTCCATGTCCTTGGGCAGCGTCTTGCGCAGCTCCTCGACGGCGACCTTCACCGCCTCGCCGGTCTGGACGATGTTGGCGTCCTGCTGCTTGAAGATGTTGAAGGTGACCGCGGGCTGGCCGTTGATGCGGGCGATGGAGTCGAGCTCGCGCTCGCGCTCGCTGAGCACGCCCAGGTCGCCCAGCGTCAGCGCCAGGTCGCCGCGGCGCGCGACGACCACGTTCACGAACTGCTTGGGATCCTTGACCTTGCCCTCGACGCGCAGCATCGCGTCGTCGTAGCGGTTGGAGATCAGGCCGACCGGCGCGTCGGTGTTGGCCGCGTTCAGCGCCGTCGAGATCTCCGCCGGAGTGATGTTGTAGGCGCGCAGACGGGTCGGGTCGAGGTCGATGCGGACCTCGCGCACCGCCATGCCGCCGACGTCCACCTTGGCCACGCCCTCGACGCGGCCCAGGCGCTTGGAGACGGTCAGGTCCGCCAGCATCGACAGCTCGCGCAGCGTGCGGTGGGAGCTCATCAGCGCGGCCACGATGATGGGCTGCGCGTTCTCGCCCTGGAAGCGCTGCACCATCGGCGGCTTCACGTCGCGCGGGAACTGCGCCTGGGCCAGCGCCACGCGGTCGCGGATCTCCTGCATGCCGCGGTTCATGTCGGCGTTCAGCGAGAACTCGACCGAGGTCTGCACCCGGCCCTCGAAGCTGCGCGACTGCACGCGCTCCACGCCGGCGATGGTGTTGAGCGCCTCCTCCAGCGGCTTGGCCACCTCGCGCTCGACGGCCTCGGGCGAGGCGCCCGGGTACTGGATGTCGATCTGCGCGCCGGGGAAGGTGATGTCGGGCGATTGCTCGACGCCCAGCTTGGAATACGCGACCAGCCCCAGCACGCACAGCGCGACCATGACCATGGTGGCGAAGACGGGGTTGCGGATCGAGACACGGGTCATCCACATGGGAAGGTCCTCGGCGGAAGTGGTTCTTGTCGTGGGCTTACTGGGCCGCGCTGCCGCTGGCGGCGGCGCTGGCCACGCTGGCCTTGGGCGCGCGGACCTCGGCGCGCTCGCCTTCCTTGAGGTTGTCGAAACGCGCGCCCAGCACCTGCGACTGCGGCGTCACGCCGGCGAGGATCTCCACGCGTCCCTCGCGCGGATCGCGGCGACCGGTGGTGACGATGCGCCGCACCAGCGTGCCCTTCTCGATCAGCCAGACATGTTCCTGCCCGGACACCGCGCCGATGGCGGTCACCGGGACCGTCAGCCGCGGCTTGTCGTCGGCCAGTTCGACGCGGGCGACCGCGTACTGGCCGGCGCGGAAGCGCTCGCCCGGGTTGTCCAGCGACAGCGTCACGCCGATCGAGCGGGTGCCGGGCTCGGCGGCCGGCGAGATGCGCGCGATGCGGGCCGTGACCGGGTCGTCGAAGCCTTCGATCCGGAGCTGCACCGACATGCCGGGCGACAGCTTGCTGACCTCGTGCATGCCGACCAGGCCGGCGAGTTCCAGCTTGGACAGGTCGACGATGGTCAGCACCGGCTGCTCGGCGGCCACCTTTTCGCCGGGCAGCGTGTGCCGCTTGGCGACGATGCCGTTGATCGGCGAGACCAGCGCGGCCTGGCGCAGCAGCACCTCGCTCGTGCCGAGCTGCGCCTTGGCGGACAGCATCTGGCCCCTGGCCGACTCGAGCTGGGCGCGGGAATTGTCCAGCGCCGTCGGCGCGATGAAGTTCTGCGCCGCCAGGCCCTGGTTGGCCTTGTACTGGCGCTCGGATTGTTCATACATGGCCTGCGCGGACTCGACGCTGGCGCTGCGCTCGGCGACCTTGTGGCGCAGTTCCTCCAGGTCCAGCTGGCCCAGCGATTGGCCGGTCGACACCCGGCTGCCCTCGGCGACCGCCAGGCGGTCCAGGCTGCCCGAGGCCTTGGCGCGGACGATCACGGTGTTCGGCGCGACCAGCGGGCCGGAGAACTCGATGACGCCGGGCATGGGCGCCATCACGGGCTTGACGATCTCGCCGGCCTGGAACTCCAGCGCCGGCTTGGCGTCGTCCTTCTTCGCCGCGGGAGCGCTGCTCCCGTTCGTGGCATAGACGCCGGCGCCGCCCGCGAGCACGGCCACCGCCACGCCACCCAACCACCATTGCTTGCGCATGATCTCCCCCATCCGTCGACACGGGATCACCGAATCGATGATCCTTGAATGCGGCGCAGTGTAGGAATCCCCAAATTGATGCGACGGCGGGACGCGACGAATTGCAGTTTGCGCGTCATGGCCTGCTTTTCTCAGGGACTGAAATTGGCGCCCTTCCCAGGGCTCACATCAGATTGCGCGCAACGGATCCCGCTTCGCGCACCGCCAATGGCTCCACGCGCCGACGAGCGCGAAGACCGAGCCCGCCCAGAAGCAGGCGGCATAGCCATGACTTTCGGCCAGCCAGGCGCCGCCCAGGCTGCCGAGCACGCCAGACACGCCGTAGCCCAGCACCGCATAGAGCGCTTGCCCACGGCCCTGCAGGCGGCCGGGGAAGTAGCGCCCGATCAGGCCGATGCAGGCCGTGTGCTGCGCCGCGAAGGTGACGGCATGGCAGCACTGCAGCAACGCCATCGCGGCGAGGCTCGCACCCAGCCCCGCGGTGCCGGCCAGGCGCAGCGCCGCCAGCAGCGCGGCGACGATCAGCCAGTGATGCAGATGGTGCTGCCGCACCCAGCGGCCCTGGAACGCGAACCAGCAGATCTCCGCCGCCACCGACACCGCCCACAGCGCCCCCACCTGCCCCTTGCCGTAGCCGAGCCGGTCCAGGTAGAGGCTGTAGAACGCGTAGATCGCCGTGTGCGCGAGCACGGTGAAGAACATGCCCAGGAAGAACCAGCCGACCTCGGGCCGGCGCAGCGTGTCGGCGATCGAGACCGGCTCGGCGGCGTCGTGCTGGACGGCCGCGCGCCGCGGCAAGCGCCAGGCGGCGATCACCAGCGTGGTCAGGCCCACGACGATGGTCAGCGGGAACACGGACATCCCTGCCCAGTCGAACCACCAGCCGCCGCCCACGACGGTCGCCAGGAAGCCGACCGAGCCCCACAGCCGGACCCGTCCGTAGCGCTTGGGATCCATGCCGCCGCTGGCGGCGAGCTCGTGCGCGATCAGCGCCTCGTTGAGCGGCGTCACGCACGCGTTGAAGAAGTACATCAGGAAGACGACCAGCGTCAGGCCCAGCACGGGCGCTGTCGTCGCCGGCCCGCCCAGCGCCGGCACCAGCAGCAGCCCGAGCGCGCTGAGCCAGCAGGCCAGCGAGGCCGCGCGGATCAGCTCGACGCGACGCCCGCTGCGGTCGGCCACCAGGCCCCACAGGTAGGGCGCGAACAGCCGCGTCCAGCTCTGCATCGACACCAGCAGCCCGATCGCGACGACCGGCAGGCCGAGCGACTTGTACCAGAGCGGCGCGAACGGGTTGAACAACCCGATGCTGCCGTAGTAGGCGCAGCCGAGCAGCGCGCTGGCGCGCAGCACGCGGCGGCTGTCAGCCACCGCTGGGGCGCGACGCGGCGATGGCGGGGATCGGCAGTTCGACGTCCGCGCACTGCGCGCGGTCCATCAGCACATGGTCGATGACGACCAGCGCCAGCATCGCCTCGGCGATCGGCGTGGCACGGATGCCGACGCAGGGATCGTGGCGGCCGAAGGTCTCGACCGTCGTCGGCTCGCCGGCGCGGTTGATCGACGCCTTCGGCGAACGGATCGAGCTGGTCGGCTTGATCGCGATCGAGACGCGCAGGTCCTGGCCGCTGGAGATGCCGCCCAGCACGCCGCCGGCGTTGTTGCTGGCGAAACCGGCCGGCGTCAGCTCGTCGCCATGCTGGCTGCCGCGCTGGCGCACGCTCTCGAAGCCGGCGCCGATCTCCACGCCCTTGACCGCATTGATGCCCATCATCGCGTAGGCGATGTCGGCGTCGAGCTTGTCGAACAGCGGCTGGCCCAGGCCGGCCGGCATGCCGGTGGCCTCGACCATCAGCCGCGCGCCGACCGAATCGCCGTCCTTGCGCAGCGCGTCCATGTAGTCCTCCAGCGCCTGGATCTGCGAGGCGTTGGCGGCGAAGAACGGGTTCTGGCCCACGTGTTCCCAGCCCTCGAAGGCCAGGTCGATCTCGCCCAGCGCCGTCATGCAGCCGCGGAAGGCGATGCCCAGCTCCTGCTTCAGCCACTTGCGGGCGACCGCGCCGGCCGCCACCATCGGCGCGGTCAGCCGCGCCGACGAGCGGCCGCCGCCGCGCGGATCGCGCAGGCCGTACTTGCGCCAGTAGGTGTAGTCGGCATGGCCCGGGCGGAAGGTGTCCAGGATGTTGCCGTAGTCCTTGCTGCGCTGGTCCACGTTGCGGATCAGCAGGCAGATCGGCGTGCCGGTGGTCAGTCCCTCGTAGACGCCGGACAGGATCTCGACCTGGTCGGGTTCCTGGCGCTGCGTCACGTGGCGCGAGGTGCCCGGACGGCGGCGGTCCAGCTCGGGCTGGATGTCCTCGACCGACAGCGCCAGCCCCGGCGGGCAGCCGTCGATCACGCAGCCGATGGCCGGACCGTGGCTCTCGCCGAAGTTGGTGACGCGAAACAAGCTGCCGAAAGTGCTGCCGGACATCTGGAGGACCTGCCGAGGCGGGAGAAACCGAAGCCATCGATTCTACGAGCGGCCTCCCCGCGCGCGGCCGGCTGCCGCCCTCGTATGGCGAGAACTCAGCGCTCGAAGACGGCGATGCTCTCCACGTGGGCCGTGTGCGGGAACATGTTGACCGCGCCGGCCTGCACGCAGCGGTAGCCCGCGACGTTGACCAGCAGCCCCGCGTCGCGCGCCAGCGTGGACGGCGCGCAGGACACGTAGACGATGCGCCGCGGCGGCGTCCAGCCCGGCGCCAGCGACGGATCCTGCACGATGTCGGCCAGCGCCTTGACCAGCGCGAAGGCGCCTTCGCGCGGCGGATCGATCAGCCAGCGGTCGGCCTGGCCGTCGGCGGCCAGCAGCTGCGGCGTCATCTCGAACAGGTTGCGGGCGACGAAGCTCGCCTTGTGCTCGAGGCCGTTGCGCGCGGCGTTCTCGCGCGAGCGCTGCACCAGCGCCTCGCTGCCCTCGATGCCCAGCACCTCGCGCGCCTGCGTCGCCAGCGGCAGCGTGAAGTTGCCCAGTCCGCAGAACCAGTCGATGACGCGCTCCGCCGGCTGCACGCCCAGCAGCCGCAGCGCGCGGCCGACCAGCACCGTGTTGATGTGGTGGTTGACCTGGGTGAAGTCGGTGGGCTTGAACGGCATCAGCACGCCGAACTCCGGCAGCGTGTAGGCGAGCTCGGGACCGCCCGCGTCCAGCAGGTGCACCGTGTCCGGCCCCTTGGGCTGCAGCCACCATTGCACGCCGTGTTCCGCGGCGAACGCGCGCAGCTTCGCGACGTCGCCGGCGCTCAGCGGCTCGAGGTGGCGCAGCACCAGCGCGATGACCTGCGTGCCGTCGGTGTCGCCGATGGCCAGCTCGATCTGCGGCAGGCGATCGCGCGCGTCCATCGCGCCGATCAGTTCGCGCAGCGGCATCAGCATGTCGCTGACCTTCTCCGGCAGCACCTTGCAGACCTGCATGTCGGCGATGTAGCGGCTCTTGCGCTCATGGAAGCCCACCAGCACATGGCCCTTCTTCGGCACGTAGCGCACCGACAGGCGGGCGCGGTAGCGGTAGCCGGTGGCCGGGCCCTCGATCGGGCGCAGCAGCGCCTCGGGCTTGACCTTGCCCAGGTGCCAGAGGTTGTCCTCGAGCACCCGCTGCTTGACCGCGACCTGGGCGCCGGGATGCAGGTGCTGCATCTTGCAGCCGCCGCAGGCGCCGGCGTGCAGGCCGAAATGCGGACACACCGGACGCACCCGCTGCGAGCTCTCGCGGCGCATGGCCACCAGCGCGGCCTGCTCCCAGTTGTTCTTCTTGCGGCCGACGGCGACCTGGACTTCCTCGCCGGGCAAGGCGCCCTCGATGAACACCACCTTGCCTTCGCTGTTGTGGGCCACGCCCTGCGCTTCCAGGTCCAGCGATTCGACCTTCAGCCATTCCGATACGTCAGTCATGGGCGCGCATTATCCCAGCGCGCCAACGACCCGCTTCGCCCGCTCCCGCGGCGATGGCCCGGGACGGCCGTGCGGGGTGCCGTCCGGCGCCGGCCGGACGATCCGATCGACTAGAAGATGGAATCGCGGCTGATGCCCTGGCGCATCATGTTGCGCTTGAGCTTGGCCAGCGCCTCGATCTGGATCTGGCGGATGCGCTCGCGCGTCAGGCCCAGGCGCACGGCCAGGATGTCCAGCGTCTCGGGCTCGCGGTCCGCGAGGCCGTAGCGGCCGGCGAGCACCTCGCGTTCGCGGTCGCTGAGCGAGGCCAGCCCGCTCTTGAGCAGGTCCTCGAGTTCGTGGCTCAGCCGGTGTCCGGCCGGATCGATGGCCTGCTCGTCGGCGACCAGGTCCAGCATCGACTCGCCGCCCTCGCCGTTGCGGTCGACCGGCGAATCCAGCGAGCTCGGCAGCTCCGCATAGGCCAGCAGCTCGGCGATCTCGTCGACCGGCCGGCCAAGCGCCTGCGCGACGTCCTCGGCGCGCACCGCGCCTTCGCCGCCGTTCTGCGCGGCGGCCGCCTCCAGCGCGCGGCGCGCCTTCAGCACCTGGTTGAGCTCGCGCACGATGTGCACCGGCAGCCGCACCAGACGCGCCTGGTGCATCAGCGCGCGCTCCACCGCCTGGCGGATCCACCAGCTGGCGTAGGTCGAGAAGCGGAACCCGCGTTCGGGCTCGAACTTGCCGATCGCGTGCATCAGGCCGAGGTTGCCCTCCTCGATGAGGTCGCTCATCGGCAGGCCGCGGCCCAGGTAGTTCTTGGCGATGCTGACGACCAGGCGCAGGTTGTGCTCGATCATCGCCTGGCGGGCCTCGAAGTCGCCAGCGCGCGCCTTGACGGCGGTGTCGTACTCCTCCTGCGGCGTCAGCAGCGGCGTGCGCCGGATGTCGCGCAGGTAGGCCTGCAGTGCGTTGGTGGCATCGCCGTCGGCGGGGCCGAGGTCACCCTTGCCGCCTTTGCCCTTGGCCTTGCCGTCTTCGGATTCGACGCTGCGCAGCACGCGCACCTCGTCGTCATCGTCGGTCCCGGCCTCGGCCGCGCCAGGCGCGTCGGCGTCGTCGCGCGCGTGTTCACGATCGTCGTCGTGGGCATCGTGGCCGTCGTCATGACTCCCGCCATGACCGGCCCCATGACCGGCCTCATGATCTGCCTCACGTCCCGCCTGATGTCCGGGTTCGTGTCCGGCGTCATGCGCCTCCGCGGCCAGTTCCGGCGGCAGCTTGAAGCGGCCCGGATGCGCGGCGCGATCCAGGCCGTCGAGGGAGTGTCCGTCGGTCGAAGAGGCGCGATGCAAGGTCATGTTGCGGCGCCTCCTTGAGCGCCTCAGCGCGCGGGCAACAACCTGGACGGATCGATCGGCTTGCCCTGCTTGCGCACTTCGAAGTGCAGCTTCACCGAATCCGAATCACTGCTGCCCATCTCGGCGATCTTCTGGCCCTTGCGCACCACCTGGTCTTCCTTCACCAGCAAGGTCTGGTTGTGCGCGTAGGCCGTCAGATAGTTCGTGCTGTGCTTGATGATGATCATGTTGCCGTATCCGCGCAACCCCGCGCCCGCATACATCACGCGGCCATCGGCGGCGGCGAAGACCGGATCGCCGGCCTTGCCGGAGAAGGCCAGGCCCTTGTTGCGGACCTCGTCGAAGCCGGCGGACACGGCGCCGGACGCGGGCCAGCCCCAGCTGATGTCGTCATCTTCCTTGGTGACGGCGGGCGCGGGCGGCGTCGCGGCGCCGCTGGCCGGGGCGGACGCGGCAGCGGTCGTCGTCGCCGGAGCCGGGGACTTGCCATCCAGCGGACGGGTCTCCACTTTCGAGGTCGCCAGCGGCTTGGTCGTCGCGGCGTTCGGATCGAGGCCCGGCGGGATCACGCGCAAGACCTGACCCACCTCGATCAGGTTGGGGTTGTCCATGCCGTTCCATCTCGCGACGTCGCGCCAGCCCTGGCCGTTGTCCATCGCGATGCGGATCAGCGTGTCGCCCGGCTTGACCGTGTAGTAGCCGGGCTTGCCGGCGTTCTCGGCGCCGGGCAGCGGTTTCGACTCGGGGGCCGGCGTGACGGCCGTGCCGGGAATCGCCGCGGGCGCGCCCTTGCCGACGGGGCGGTCCTCCACCGGCGCGCGGTGCGGGGTGTTCTGGCAGCCCGCGAGCGCGAGCACCGCCACGGAGACCCAGAGCAGCGGAGAGCGGAAGAGTTGTTGCATGCGCGAAGTAGTCGTTGGGAAAGCCGAAGCGCCGAGGCCCGGAGAGTGGCCGGAGCGCTACAGGACCCCTGATTTTAGGGGCACGAACAGGACGGCCTCATGCAGGCTGCGCACGAAGCGCGAGCCCGCGGCGTCGCGGACGTGATCGATCAGGACCAGGACTTGCCCCCGGCCGCCGGGCGCGGTCATCGGCGCCACCAGCCGGCCGCCCGGCGCGAGCTGGTCCAGCCAGGCCTGCGGGATGTCGTCGCCGCCGGCGGCGGAGATGATGCTGTCGTACGGGGCCGAGGGCGGATGGCCCAGCATGCCGTCGCCGTACACCAGCCGGACCTGGTGGTGGCCCACGAGGTTCGCGCGCGCCTTGTCGTGCAGCGGCTTGAGGCGCTCGATCGACACGACCTGCCTGGCGAGCTGCATCAGCAGCGCCGCCTGGTAACCGCAGCCGGTGCCGATCTCCAGCACCTTGCCCAGATGGCCGCGCTGGCGCGCGCCGGGCGCGTCCAGCATCAGCGCCATCATCCGGCCGACGACCGAGGGCTTGGAGATCGTCTGCCCGTGGCCGATCGGCAGGCTGGTGTCCTCGTAGGCCTGGGTGGCGAGCGCGGAATCGACGAAATGGTGGCGATGCACGGTGGACAGCGCCTGCAGCACGCGTTCGTCGGCGAGGCCGTCGCGGCGCAGCCGCTCCACCATGCGCTGGCGCACGCCGGCGGAATCGAGGCCCAGGCCGCTGGGCGTCGTCTGCCGGGCCTTGATGGCGGCGGCCTGCTGCCAGTGGCCCTGCGGCTTGAGCGGCTCGCGCGCCTCGGCGGCCGCGGCGGCGCTGGGCGTCGGCCGGGCCGATCCGAGCTTGTCCAGCGACAGCGGGAAGCGCTTGGGCCGGGGCGGCAGCGAACTCATGGACGTCCGTCGGTCTGCAGCTGGCCGCGCCACCGGTCGAGCGTCGCATGTTCGGTCAGGTCGACCTGCAGCGGCGTGACCGACACGGCGCCGTTGGCGGTCGCGTGGAAGTCGGTGCCCTCGCCCGCCTCGCGCTCGGCGCCGGCCGGGCCGATCCAGTAGATCATCTCGCCGCGCGGGCTGCGCTGCTGGATCGTGGCCTCGCTCGCGTGGCGGCGGCCCAGGCGCGTGATGCGGCGCGGCAGCGAGGCCGCGTCGGCGCGGTTCGGGATGTTGACGCTGAGCAGGAAGGGCTGGCCCAGCCCGCCGGCGATGACGTCCTGGATCAGCGCGCGCGCGACGGCCGCGGCGGCGTCCAGGTCGCCCCAACCCTTCTCGACCTGCGAGAAGGCGATGGACGGCACGCCGAACAGGTAGCCCTCGGTGGCGGCGGCGACGGTGCCCGAATAGAGCGTGTCGTCGCCCATGTTGGCGCCGTTGTTGATGCCGGAGAGCACCAGGTCGGGCTTGTAGTCCAGCAGGCCGGTCAGCGCCAGGTGGACGCAGTCGGACGGCGTGCCGTTGACGTAGCGGTAGCCGTTGGAGGCGGTGTAGACCGACAGCGGCCGGTGCAGCGTCAGCGAATTGGAGGTGCCGCTGGCGTTCTGTTCGGGGGCGATGACTTCGACCGTGCCGAGTCCCTCGCAGGCCCGCACCAAGGCGGCAAGTCCGGGGGCCAGGTAACCGTCGTCGTTGGCGATGAGGATGCGCATGGGCGGCATTGTAGGCAGGCCGTCACCCCGGCGACGCGAGGGTCCACCCGCGCGTCCTACCATGCGCCCGGCGGCCCCGCGGCGGGCCGCGGATCCAATGGAACGAGGAGACGAGACATGAAGGCATGGCTGTGCGAGAACCCGGTCGGCGTCGAGGCGCTGCAGTGGAAGGAACTGCCCTCCCCGCAGCCCGGGCCCGGCCAGTTGAAGGTGGCGGTGAAGGCGGCGAGCCTGAACTTCCCCGACCTGCTGATCGTGCAGAACAAGTACCAGATGAAGCCGCCGCTGCCCTTCGTGCCAGGGACCGAGTTCGCCGGCATCGTCGAGGCGGTGGGCGACGGCGTGAGCGGCTTCAAGCCGGGCGATGCGGTGGCGGCCTTCACCGGCACCGGCGGTTTCGGCACCGAGGCGATCGTGCCCGCCGCGCTGGCGATGCCGCTGCCGCCGGGGTTCCCGTTCGAGGACGCGGCCGCCTTCATCTGCACCTACGCGACCAGCCACCATGCGCTGATCGACCGCGGCGCGCTGCAGCCGGGCGAGACCGTGCTGATCCTGGGCGCGGCCGGCGGCGTGGGCACGGCGGCGATCCAGATCGCCAAGGCGGCGGGCGCGCGGGTGATCGCGGCGGCCTCGACGGACGAGAAGTGCGCGCGTTGCCGCGAGATCGGCGCCGATGCCACGATCAACTACGGCTCGAGCGTGCTGCGCGACGAGATCAAGGCCCTGACCGAGGGCAAGGGCCCGGACGTCATCTACGACCCCGTGGGCGGCGACCTGGCCGAGGCGGCGTTCCGGTCGATCGGCTGGCGCGGGCGTTACCTGGTGGTCGGCTTCGCGCAGGGCGGCATCCCGGCGCTGCCGCTGAACCTGGCGCTGCTCAAGGGCGCGTCGCTGGTGGGCGTCTTCTGGGGAGAGTTCGCCAAGCGCGAACCCAAGCGCAATGCCGCGATGATGATGACGCTGGCCCAGTGGTACGCGGCCGGGAAGATCCGGCCGGTGATCGACCAGGTGTTGCCGATGGAGGAGTTGCCGCGGGCCTTCGCGCGGATGGCCTCGCGGCAGGTGGTGGGCAAGCTGGTGGTCGTGAACGGCTGACGGCTGGCGGCTGACCGCTCGTCGACTGCCGGGCGCTGGCTGCCGACACCCTGTTTCACGGGGCATGCAAGCCTGGGGGGCGCTGCTAGGATGCGGCCAGCTCTCGTTCCCACACCATGGCCGTCAAAGTTCTCATCGTCGAAGACAACCCAGTCGCCCGCAGCTTCCTGTGCCGCGTCGTGCGCGAGAGCTTCAGCGACGGCATGGAGATCACCGAGGCCGGCGACCTGGAAGGCGCGCGGCGCCACCTGGCCAAGGTGGAGAGCGAGAACCCGGCCACCGGTTACAAGCTGATCCTGATCGACCTGGAGCTGCCGGACGGCAACGGGATGGAGTTCCTGGGCGAGCTCGCCGGCAAGCCGGCGGTCAAGATCGTCACGACGCTGTATTCGGATGACGACCACCTCTTCCCGGCGCTGCAGCGCGGCGCGGACGGATACCTGCTGAAGGAGGACCGGTTCGAGGTGCTGGTGGAGGAGCTGCAGCGCATCGTGCGCGGGCAGCCGCCGCTGTCGCCGGCGATCGCGCGGCGGCTGCTGTCGCACTTCCGGCCCGGTTCGACCGGCGATTCGGGCCCGATGGGGCTGAACTCCGGCTTCGGCAGCCTGACCTCGTCGGCCGCGCCGAGCAGCCGGGGTGTCACGCTGGATCCGGTGCCCGAATGGGAGCGCCTGACCCCGCGCGAGAACGAGGTGCTGACCTACCTCAGCAAGGGGTTCACGATCAAGGAGATCGCGAACCTGATGGGCATCAAGTGGTTCACGGTGAACGACCACATCAAGAGCATCTACAAGAAGCTCAACGTCAGCAGCCGCGCGGAAGCCGCGGTGCTGGCGAGCAAGCAAGGCCTGGTCTGACTGCCGAGGGCGCTGGCCCTCACCCCCACCCTCTCCCGCAAGCGGGAGAGGGGGCAAGTCGGTCAGCTCGGTGCATTCTCACTCCCTCTCCCGCTTGCGGGAGAGGGCGGGGGTGAGGGCCAGCGGCGGTGGAAGTGATGAAGCCCCTGGCGTTCTCCCACGCGCCTGATCACCACCGATATCCCGCCTTCGCGTAGTACTGCCGGCCGCTCGCCCCGAACGGCGAGAACTGGTTGTAGGTGAGGATGCCGCCGATCGCATTCGCCGTGATAACTCGATCGGGGTAGCGGTTGTTGAGGTTGTCGATGCCCGCGCTGAGCGACCAGGCACCCTGCTCCCATCCCGCCGACAGATCCACCAGCCACGCCGGCCCGAAGGTTTGGTCGTTGGCCGCATTGGACTGGCGGATCACGAAGCTGCCGTAGCGGCTTGCCGCCACGCGGCCGATCCACGGTCCCCAACGGTGCTCGGCGCCGAGCACCAGCTTGTCCTTCGGCGACCCGATCGTGGCCCGCGCCAACGACACGCGGTCGATCAACTCCAGGTTGTTGGCCGTCAGCAGCGCCGGGTTGTCGTCGACATGACGGATCGAGTTCTTGTTGTGGTTGTAGGCCACCGTGTACTGGCCGCGGCCCGCGCCGCCCCAGTCCTGCTGCCAGGTGCTCACCACGTCCACGCCGCGCGTGCGCGTGTCCAGCGCGTTGGTGAAATAGCGTCCCGCGCTGACCAGCACGCCTTGAGCCGCCAGCTGGTTGCGCAACGCCGCCGGCAGGGTCAGGTTGGCCGACAGCAGGATGCGATCGTCGATGTCGATCTGATAGACGTCGACGGTGGTCTGCCACTGCGCCAGCGGCTGCAGCAGCAGGCCGAGGCTGAGGTTGCGCGACTTCTCCGCCTTCAACGGCCTGGCGCCCAGCGCCGCTGCGGCGGCCGACTCGACCGGGAAGGTACCGGCCTCGACGAGGGCGCCGTTGATCAGGTTGGTCGACGTGGTGGCGAAGTACTGCTGCGCCAGCGACGGCGCGCGGAAGCCCGTGGACACGGTGCCGCGCAGCGCCACGACCGGCGACCACGCGTAACGGCCCGACAGCTTCGCCGAGGTCGCATTGCCGAAGTCGTTGTAGTGCTCGGCGCGCAGCGCGGCGGAGGCGCTGAAGGCTTTCGTCACCTGGCCTTCGAGGCTGGCGTAGGCGGCGATGTCGTGACGCGAATGCGCGCCGGCGTTGCCCGGCTGGAAGCCCGGGAAGCCGGACGCGCCGCCGTTCTGATACGACGCGGGCTCGCCGGCGTCGATCGCGTAGCGCTCGCGGCGGGCCTCGGCGCCGAGCGCCAGCGTCCACGGCGCGGCCAGGCCCAGGTCGACCTCGCGCGAGAGGTCCAGGTTCAGCACCGTCTGCTGGTTGCTGAGCCGCCCGGCGTCGAAGCGCGTCGGACTCGCATTGCCGAGCGAGTAGTTGGCCGTGTTGGCCACGTCGATGTCGAAGCGGTTGCGTCCATGGTTGATGCTGGCATCCCAGGACCAGCCGGCGAACTCGCCGCGCAGGCCGGCGACGAGGCCGGTGTCGACGGTGGTGCTCTGCTCCAGCGGGAGGAAACCTTCCGGATACAGGCCGGCGACGTTGTTGGCGACGGCCGTGGCGCGGGTGCGCCAGAACGCGGCGGACACGGTGTCGCGATGGCTGAGCGTGGCCACGGCATAGGCTTGCAGGCTGCCGGTCAGCGCCACCTCGGCGTTGATCACGGCGGACCGCTGATGGCTGTCGGGATCGCCGAGGCGGTTGTTGACCTGGCCGAATCTGGGTTCGGTCGCGGCCTCGCGCGTGTCGACGCCGGCGCGGTTGGTGCGCTGCTGATGGCGGTTCTCGAGCGCGAAGCGGACCCAGCCGTCCTGGCCGAGCGCGAAACCGGCGCTGGCGGCTTCGGTGTGGCGGAAGCCGTCGCCGGAATCGGTCTGGCCGACCTCCGCGTTGACGCTGCCGCCCTTGGCGCCCTTTTTCAGCACGATGTTGATGACGCCGGCGATGGCATCGGAGCCGTACTGCGCGGCGGCGCCGTCGCGCAGCACCTCGACGCGCTCGATCGCCGCGAATGGGATGGTGTTCAGGTCCACCGGCGCGGAGCCGCGGCCCTGCGTGCCGTTGATGTTGACGACGGCGGTGGTGTGACGGCGCTTGCCGTCGATCAGCACGAGGGTCTGGTCAGGCGAGAGCCCGCGCAGCTGGGCGGGCCGCACGGCGTCGGAGGCATCGGTCAAGGACGGACGCGGGAAGTTCAGCGACGGCAGCAACTGACCGAGCGCCGTCGCGAGTTCGGAGGTCCCGGTGCGTTGCAGATCGGCCACGCTGAGCACGTCGACGGGCGACTCGGACTCGGCGACGGTGCGGTTCACGCGGCGGGTGCCGGTGACGACGACCTGCTGGAGCTGATCGGAGGAGGCCGCCGCGGCCGGCGCCTGCGACGAGCTCGTCTGAGCATGCGCAGCCGGCGCGAGGCAGGCGATGGCGGCGAGCGCGACGGCGCTCAGGGGGGTGCGGGCGATGTGGGAACGGGGGGACGAACGCAGGGACATGGGGGCTTTCGAAGATTCATCAGTCACGACAGACTCATAGCCTGCCGCCGTTGGCGTGCCCACCCAACGAAGCTCCGCGCACATGCTCATGCGAAGGTCGAGGTCGACAGCGATGGGTTGTCACTTGATCGGTCGTTCGAGTTCGAAACCATGAACTGTCCCGGTCGGCTGACGCCGTGTTACTGCAAAGTGTGTGAGCAACACCGCCAACGTTCCCAACGACAGCACCGTCGAGACAAGCGTCGTCGTCGAGGACACCCCGACATCGCGCCGATAGAACTCCGCCAGCATGAACGGCCCGGTGCCGGTGGGCAGCGCGGCGAGCAGCACGGCGGCGTCCGCGCTGCGCGGCGTCAGGCGGAACACCTGATGGGCGAGCACCCAGGTCAGCGCCGGCAGCGCGAGCAGCTTCACCGCCACCAGCACCCACGAGGTGCGCCGGTGTTCGCCCCGCACCGGGCAGTCCGCCAGGAACACCCCCAGCGCGACCAGCGCGCACGGCGTCGCCGCCTGGCCGAGCAGTTGCAGGAAGGTGTGCGCCACGCCGGGCAGCGCAACACCTGACCCCGACCAGGCCGCACCCAGCAGCGGCGACAGCACCAGCGGATGCTTGAGCGAACGCCAGAGCGCCGCCGCCACGCGGGCGCCGCGGCTGCGACCGCCAGCCTGCAGGCCGAGCTCGATCAGCACGATCGCCACCGAGAACAGCACGCACACGACGATCAGGGTCGCGATCGTCGCCTCGACCTGGCTGCCCCGGCCGAACACGAGCAAGCAGAGCGGCAGGCCGACATACCCGGTGTTCGAGTACGACGCGGCGATCGCCTCGACCGAGGCGTCCGCCATCCGCCGGCCGGCGCGCCATCGCGCCAGGAACACCGCCCCGAAGGTCAGCGCCGTCGCCAGTCCGAATGCGCCGACGAAGCCCGGCTGCCACAACGCCGCCGCACTGCTGTGCGCCGTGATGTCGAACAGCAAGGCCGGCAGCGCCAGCCAGACGACGAAGGCGTTGAGCACGCTCGCCGCGTTGCCGTCGAGCAGCGACAGCCGCCTCCCGCCGTAACCTGCGGCGATCAGACCGAAGAGCGGAAGGAGGATGTTCAGCGTCGCCGGCATGCGCTCATTCGATCCGGTCCGACTTTGGCACGACGCCGTCCTGCTCCCATTGCCGGATCGCCCGCTTGTAGCGACGAGGCATCAGGTAACGCAGCAGCACCGCCAGCATGAGCAGCGTGCCCAGCAGCCGCGCGCCTTCGCTGTCTCGCGACAGGAGATGCAGCACGAGCATGCCGGTCAGGCAGAGCCCCACCAGCTCCAGCATGCCCGCCGGGCCCGACAGCAACCCGAAGATCGCCATCGCGACGACGGCGACACCCGCGCCGATGAGGACATCCGCTGGCTGCCGCTTCATCCGTTCACGCCCCTCAGACCGCCGGCCGCTGGGTCTCGCCCCATTGCGGATTGATCAACGCGAAGGTCTCGTGGTCGCGCCACGCGCCGTCGATGAAGAGGTAGCGCGGGCTGAAGCCCTCGCGCCGGAAACCCAGCCGCTCCAGCACGCGACGGCTGCGCGCGTTCTCCGGCCTGACCGAAGCCTGGATCCGGTGCAGCGACACCGCCGGTCCGAAGGCCTCGTCGAGCAGATGCCTCAGCGCCTCCTGCATCAGCCCGCCGCCGACGCAGCCCTGATCCAGGCTGTAGCCCAGCATCGCGCTCTGGAACACGCCCCGCGCGACATCCGACAACGCGCAGACGCCAATCACGCGATCGGGCGCCTCCTCCAGCGACAACCAGTAGCGCCAGATCGTGCCGGCGTCGAAGGCGGCGGCCTCGCGGGCCAGCCGGGCACGCGTGACGTCCAGTTCCCAGTGATCGGCCGGCCGCGTCGGATCCCACCGCGCGAAATGCGCGAGGTTGCGCGACTGGAAGTCGATCGCGGCCTCGGCGAGCGCGGGCTCGGAAGCCCGCATCAGCAGCCGCTCCGTCCGCATCAGCTTGAGCGGGGAACCGGCGCGGCGATCGGAGGACAGCACATCTGGAGAGGCGGACATGGACGCACTTTATCCGCCCGCCTGATCCGGGGGATTTCACTGATCCGACGTTCATGACCATCGGAGTGTCGCGCGGCCCGGTGCACAATGCCGCCCGCGCTTTTCAACACCCCGCCTCCGCGCCGATGCCTCGCTTCAACCGGTCCCTCACGCTGTGGACGTTCGCCCTGCTGGTGGCGAGCGTGCTGCTGGCATGGCCGTTGCACGAGGCCCGGCATGCAAGCCAGCCGATCGCCGGACTGAGCGGCGCGTCGACGTCCGCGAACGACGCTACGCTCGTCGACGTGACCGCCTTCGACGACCACAACGATGCCGACGGCATCGATGGCGCCGGTGAAGCCAAGGGCGGCGGCTGCGCCTGGTGCCTGTTCCACACGCAGCTCTTCGCCGCGACGGACACGCCCTTCCTCTTCAGCTTCCACGCGGAAGCCTCTGCGCCGCCAGTCGCGCTGTCCAGCGGCCTGCCCATGGGCCGCTGCGCTCTGGCGGCAGCGCCTCGAGGGCCACCCCGGGCCTGATCTCCGTCCTTTCGGACGCTTGATCCCTCCACGTCTGCACGGCTTCATCCGCACCTCCGGTGCCGGATGACGGCCGCGCTCGGCGTCGACCTCTCTTTTCCCGGGCCCACCCTCATGTCCTCGAACCGCTTCTCGTCCGCCGCCTCCTCCTTCGCGCCGACGCCCCTCGCCCTCCTCCTCGCGCTGGCTTTCGCCGCCGACATCGCCCACGCCGATGCCGCTGCCCCGACCTCCGACTCGCCCGCCGACGCGCAGGCGCTGCGCCGCGTCGAGGTCTCCGGCAAGTCCGCCTCGACCATCCGCCAACCCGGCGACCGCAACGAGCTGTCGCTCAAGCCGACCGCCCTGCCCGCCTCCGTCCAGCACCTGAGCGAGGAGGACATCGCCGCCACCACCATCGGCCGCGACATCTCCAACGTCTTCCGCCGCGTGCCCGGCGTGCTGGCCAACAACATCGACCAGGGCGAGACCGGCAACGGTTTCCGCATGCGCGGCTTCGCGACCCAGGGCACGCACGGCGCCGACACCGCCGTCTACGTCGACGGCGTGCCGCAGAACATCCCGTCCAGCCAGGGCGGCGCCGGCCACGGCCCGGTGTTCCTCGAATGGCTGGTCGGCGACCTGATCGGCGGCATCGACGTCGTGAAGGGCCCGATCTCGGCGCTGTACGGCGACCAGAACCGCGCCGGCGCGGTGGACATCCGCACCCGTGACGGCGGCGCCGCGACGCCATCCAGCCTCGGCGTCACCGTCGAACGCTACGGCCTGCGCCGCGCGACGCTGGTGCTCTCCAACACCTTCGGCGGCGCCTCGGACGGCGCGTCAGGTGGCGCATCCGGCGGCGCTTCCGCCGGCGGGCTGCCCAAGATCGACTCGCTGCTCGTCGCCGACCTCTACCGCAACGACGGCTATCGCCGCGACTCCCGCACCGATCGCGACACGCTGTTCTGGAAGCTCGGCACCCGCATCGGCGACGCCCGCTACAGCCTGCGCTTCACCCGCTACGTCGCCGACTTCGCCGCCGCCGGCTACCTGCTGCTGCCCGACCTGGAGAAAGGCCTGGACCCGCGCTCGACACAGGCCAACAACCCGGGCTTCGGCAACGCGCGCCGGACCTCGCTGGTCCTGAACCGCGCCCCCGCCGAGGGCGACGCCGGCTGGTCCGGCACCCTCTACGCCGAGCGTTTCGACCGCACCCGCGGCATCACCTCCAATGCGACCACGCACACGGTCGGTGTCGACCACCGCAACATCTTCGGCGGACGCGTGCTGCAGAACTTCCGGCTCGGCGAGGACGCCGCGATCGCCGTCGGCGCGGAGGCGCGCGCCGACCGCGGCGACGCCTCGCGCCGGATCTTCGTCAACCGCGCGCCGACGGCCAACTACGTCAATGCGCAAGACCTGGACCTGCTCACCTACGGCGTGTTCGTGCAGGCGCAGTGGCGCCCGGTGCGGGACCTCAAGCTCAGCGCCGGCGCGCGCTACGACCGCTTCGACTACGACATCGACAACCTGAAGCTCCCCGCCGCGACCACGGACTACCGCAAGGGCGTGCTGACGCCGAAGCTGGGCGCCTCGTGGTCGGTGCTGCCGTCGCTGGAGCTGTTCGCCAACGTCGCGCAGGGCATGCGCTCGCCGGCCGCCGAGCAGATCAGCAGCAGCGGCGCGACCGGTCCGCTGGGCGCGCCCGGCGGCGTGATCAGCCCCGTCGCGCCGAGCAAGGTCCGCTCCTACGACGCCGGCTTCACCACGGCGCCGCTGGCCGGCTGGACCGCCTCCGCCACCGCTTACTACATCCAGAACGACGACGAGATCACCGGCCAGCCCGACGGCTCGTTCAAGTCGGTCGGCGACACGACGCGCAAGGGCTTCGAGCTGGAGACGCGCTGGCAGCTCGCCGCCTCGACCAGCGTCTACGCCAGCCTGGGCCGCATCCTCGAAGCCAAGGTCAACAACCCCGCGGCCAACACCGGCGCGAAGCTGTCGGTGCCCGGCCGCCAGCTCAAGGGCGGCGTGCAGCACCGTTTCGCGCTGGGCGCCGGCCGGATGACGCTGAACGCCGATGCCTACTACATCGCCGGCATCCCGTACTACGTCGGCACGCCCGCGGTCCAGGCGCGCGAGATGCCGGTCTACACCCGCTACGACCTGCGCGCGACCTACGACTGGGCCGCCATGCAGGCGACGCTGTACGCGGTCTTCCAGCCGCACCGCCACGGCACCGAGATCGCCTACGGCAGCGCCGCCGGACTGATGTTGTCGCCGGTGCCGCGCAGCACCGTCGGCGCGTCGCTGAAGGTGTTCTTCTGATGGGCGCCGCCCCGCTCCTCGAGGCCCGCGGCCTCGTCGTGCGCCGCGGCGCGCGCGTCACGCTCGACGCGCTCGACCTGCGGGTACCGGCGGGCTGCGTCTACGCGCTGCTCGGCGGCAACGGCGCCGGCAAGACCACGACGCTGAACGCGCTGCTCGGTTTCGTGCCGGCCGCTTCCGGCCAGACGCTGGTCGACGGCGTCGACGCCACGCGCGATCCGCAGACGGCGCGCGCCCGGCTCGCCTACCTGCCGGAGAACGTCGCGCTCTATCCCTACCTCAGCGGCATCGAGAACCTGCAGTACTTCTGCATGCTGTCGGGCCTGCGCGTCCCGTTCGGCCGCGCCTGCGAACTGCTCGGCGCCGCCGGCCTCGCCGCGGAGGCGCACTCGCGCCGCGTCGACGGCTACTCGAAGGGCATGCGGCAGAAGGTCGGCCTCGCCATCGCGCGGGCGCGGCAGGCCCGCGCCATGCTGCTGGACGAGCCGACCTCCGGCCTGGACCCGTCGGCGGCGAACGAGTTCGCGCGCGGCGTGCTCGAGGCGCGCGACGCCGGCATGGCCGTCCTGATGGCGACCCACGACCTGTTCAACGCCTTGCAGGTCGCGGACCGCATCGGGATCCTGCGCGAAGGCCGGCTCGTCGCGGAGTTCGACGCCCGCGGCGTCGCGCACGACGAGCTGGAGCGCCTGTACCTCCGCCACGCGCGCGGCGAGGTCCTCGACACCGCGGAGACCTCGCGATGATGGCCGCCCTCGTGATGAAGGAGCTGCGGGCGCAGTTGCGCGATGGACGACTCTGGGTACTCGGCGCCGCGCTGGTGCTGCTGTTCGCCGCGATGCTCGCGCTCGCGGAGCAGCGCCGGCAGGCCGCGGAGCAGGAGCGGCGGGATGTCGAGACGGCGTCCCGCGCGCAATGGGATCACCAGGGCGCCAAGCATCCGCACCGCGGCGCGCACTTCGGCCTGTATGCATTCAAGCCGAGCGGCCCGCTGGCCGCCTTCGAGCCCGGCGTCGACGCGCAGGCCGGCCAGGCGCTGTGGCTGGAACCTCACAAGCGGAACATGGCGATGTTCGCGCCAGCCGCGGATGCGGCGCCCTCGATCGGGCTGGGCGCCTTGACGCCGGCCTTCGTGCTCGGCGCGCTGGTGCCGCTGCTGGTCGTGGTGCTCGGCCATGGCGCGGTCACGCGCGAGCGCGAATCGGGCACCCTGCGCATGCTGCAGGCCTGCGGCCTGAACGCGGGACCGATGCTCTTCGGCAAGTGGCTGGGCTTGTGCGTCGCCGTGTCGCTGGTGCTGCTGCCCGCGCTGCTCATGGGCGCCGGCCTTGCCTTCGACGGTGGCGGCGCGAGCGGCGCAGGCGGCGACGACGGAACGATCGAGGTCATCGTGCTCGGCGCCGCACTGCTGGTTGCCGGCAGCGTGTGGGCGGCGGTGGCGGTCAGCGTCTCGGCGCTCTGCCGCAGCTCCCGCGCGGCCCTGTTGACGTTGACCGGCGTGTGGGTCGTCGCCGTCTTCCTCGTTCCGCGCCTGGGCGCGACGGCGGTCGAACGCCTGGCGCCATTGCCGACGGGACAGGCCTTCTGGTCGGACGTCGGCCGCGACATCGAACACGGCCTGCCCGGCGACGGCGACGCGAAACAGCGGCAGCAGGCCTTCGAGGCCCGGTTGCTGGCGGAGCACGGCGTGAGTCGGCTCGACGATCTGCCGCTCGGTGCGAACGCCGCGCGACGGCTGTTCCGCGATGCCTATGCGGCGCGTGTCCATGCGCTGCACTTCGACGCGCTGTGGGCGGCACAGTCGCGTCAGCAGTCGTTGCTTCGCGGCCTGACCGCGATCAGCCCATATGCGTCGGTGCGCGCGATCGGCGGCGCGCTCGCGGGCACGGACCTCGCGCATCGCCGGCATTTCGAGGACGCCGCCGAACGCTACCGGCAGACCTTCACGACACGCATGGATGAATGGGACCGCGACGCCACGCGCGGCCTGACCTCCTTCGAGAGCCGCTACGCGGGCGACGCGCAGTGGCGGGCGATCCCGCCGTGGACCTACGAGCCGCCCGGCTGGCGCTTCGCCCTCGGCGCCGCCATGCCCGACCTCGCGCTCCTGGCCGCCTGGTCCGGGATCTCGATCGCGGCGCTCGCCTTCGCCGCCCGGAGGGTGCAGCCATGAGGCGCTACTTCGACAGCGGCACCTGGCGCGCGGAAGGTCTTCGTCTTCGCCGCCAGCCGTTCGCATGGATCGCGCTGGCCGCGCTGCTGCTCGGCCTGCTGGCTGCGGCCGTCTCCGCCGGCATGGAGGCTCGCGACTGGCGACGCGCCACCGCCGCGGACGCGTCGCGCCGCGCGGCGCAACTCGACGCCGCCATCGCGCAGCTCCGTGGGCTGGCTCCGGGACCCGCCGCCGCGCAGGCCACCTACCAGCTCGGCCGGGGCGAACTCGGCGCGACCCGCCTGGCGGTCGGCGACGGGCTGGGACTGGGCGTCGATCGCCTGCGTGTGCTGCCGGCACAACTGAAGGCGACGCTCGACAGCCGCCACGTCGACGCGCGGCCGCCCGGTCCGCTGCGCAATCCCCTGCTCGCCGACGGCGGCCTGCCCGGCGTGCCGGCGATGGTGGCGCTGCTGCTGCCGCTGGTCGCGCTGGCGCTCTGCGCGGGCCTGCCGCAGGAGGAACGGGAACAAGGACGGCTCGGCCTGCTTCGCCTGCAGGCCCGTCACGGCCTGGGTCCCGTGTTCATCGCGGCGCTGGGCTGGCGCTGGCTCGCCCTGTGGCTCGTCGCCACGCTGGCCACGCTGCCGGCCCTGCTGATCGATCCTGGCGGCGGAGGCCTCTGGTCATGGATCCTCGCCCTCGCCGCGTTCTGCGGCGTCTGGGTCGCGTTGGGCGGGCTGCTGTCGCTCCTGCCGATGTCCGGACCGGCGGCGATGCTGTCCGCGCTGGGCCTGTGGTTGCTGATGACCTTCGTCGTCCCGGCCGGGTTGCTGTGGGGCGCGCAGCGCGAGGTGCCGATGCCCTCGCGCCTGGCCGCGATCGTGCAGATCCGCGCGGCCCAGCAGGACAGCGAAGTGAAGGAGGACGCCCTCGCCCGCGACTGGTACGCGCGCCATCCGGCAGTCCCTGCGCAGTTGCCGGCCGTCTGGCCCGCGAGCTTCGTGCCGCGCGTGCTGGCGCAGGACCAGGTGCTGCGTCCGCTGATGCGCGAGTTCGACGAGGCGCGGCTGCGGCAGGCCGCGTTCATGGAACGATGGTCCTGGCTTTCGCCAGGGCTCGCGCTGACGCTGACGGGCCAGCGGCTGGCCGGCACCGACGTGGCCAGCCACGTCCGCTACCTGCGCGAGGTCGATGCCTTCGAGGATCGCTGGCGGGAGGCCCTCGTCCCGCCCGTCATGGACCGCCGTGGGATCAACACCGAGGCCCTGGCGTCGCTGCCCCGTTTCATGCGGGATGCCACGGGCAAGACCCGGCCCGGGTCGCCCCTATAGTCGCGCGGCCGATGAACAACATCCTCGGGAGGACACGATGACGAGAACCCACCTGGCGGCCGCCGCCCTGGCCACGGCACTGATGCTGGCCGGCTGCGCCTCCGCGCCACCGGCCCAGGCGCCGGAGCAACTGCGCGCGACGCACGGCTTCGTCCGCATCACCGTCCCGCAACTGGACCAGTTGCCCGGCCTGCAGCTGAAGCAGGAAGGCTCGGGCGAGAGCTTCGCGCTGACGCGCCAGGACGATGTCGGCTCGCGCTCCTACGGCCGTTGGATTCCCGCCGGGCTGTATCGCATCGAGGACATGAAGCAGGCCGACGGCCAGCCCTATCCTCCGATGCGCGTGGAAGCAGGCCGGGTGCTGGACCTGGGCGCGCTGACGCTGCTGCAGCTGGGCAATTACGAGGTGCTCGACCTCGTGATGCCCCACCCGGAGGCGGAGCAGGACCTGCAGGCCACCCTGCGCCAGCTGGCGCCGCATCTCGCCGTTGCCGAGCCGGCGCGCTGGTCCCAGTCCGTCGTCCCGGCCGCCCGCCGGCCTCGTTCGCCGGACGTCCTCGGCGGCGGTCTCGTCCCGGCCTTGATCGTCTTGGCCATCGAGGAGGCCAACCGGCCCCCGCTGAAGGAACGCCTCAAGCGGGCCGCCACGCCGGCCCAGGCCTATGCCATCGCGGCGGCAACGATGCCGCCCCTCACCGACGACCCCGGCATCGCCGACAACGGCGAGCGCTACTACGGCGCCGACCTGGGACAGGTGCGCGTCCGGCGCGCCGACGGATCCTGGGACCACCTGGACACCGGCTCGCTGCAGGCGATCACCTCGGTGGCTTTTGCGGACGGCCGGCTCGTGGCCGGCACCGTGCAGGGCGACCTGCGTCTCAGCGACGACGGGGGCAAGACCTGGACGCTGTCGCCGTCGCGCTTCCCCGGCCAGGCCGTCGCGGACATCGATCGCGTCGGGAACCACTGGTTCGTCCTGACGACCACCGAGACGCGCGACGGCAACTTCTTCCCCTTCATGCAGCGATGGCGCCTGTCGGCGCTCGACGGCGACCGCCTGGACAACGCCCGCACGCTCCTGGAACAGCCTATGAAGAACCCCACGCTGGTGATCTCGGGCAACCGGGTGCGCGGCGTCGCGCCGAACGACGGCAGCGCGTACTACGTCAACGGCTTCGACACGGTCCTCAAGGTCGATCCCGCCACGCTCGCCGTGAACCGGCTCACGGTGCCGATCGACGCGGTCGGCCGCCTCAACGTCGGCCAGGACCAGCGCACGCTGAGCGCCTACGTCTCGGGCGGCCTGTTCTCCAAGCTGTTCCTGTCCACGGACGGCGGTGCCACCTGGAAGGCCCGCCCCGCCCCACCCTATCCCGGCGTCGACGTGGTCGTCGATGCCCAGGGCACGGTGAGGGCGACGCGCTGGGACGTGGGCGCCTTCAAGAGCCGTCTCGAGCTCCACCAGCTCGCAGCCGGCAGCGAGCAATGGAAGCCGGGTCCGAAGGTTCCCGAGGATTGCCTGCGGATGCTGACCGACGGCAAGGGGGCCGCGTCGACCTGCGTCATGAACAGCGGCCAGCTGCTGACCTACCGCCAGGACAAGTGGGTGACCGAGGATTGAGGTTCAGTGCCCGGTGGCGGGCGCCTGCGCCGCGCGCCTCGCCGGGATCCACACCCCCAGCAGCGTCGCCGCCAGCATCGCCAGTCCGCCGGTGACGGCGATGCCGCCGGCCAGCGACGCCGTCGCCACCAGCGCCGACAGCAGCGCGGGTCCGCAGGATCCGCCCAGGTCGGACAGGAAGCGCCACACCGCGAGGAAGTAGGCGCGGCCGTGGCGCGGCGCGTGGTCGGCGCCCAGCGTCATGATCAGGCCCGAGCCGATGCCGTTGCCGACACCGATCGCCACCGCCGCGATCAGCAGCGTCACGAAGCCGACGGTGAAGGGCATGGCCAGCATCGCCAGGCCGATGATGGCCATCGACGGCACCGCCACCCAGCGCCGGCCCTTCAAGTCCATGATGCGGCCGGCCGGATAGAACAGCAGCATCTCGATGCCGCCCGAGAGGCCGTAGATCAGCGAGGTCACCGCCGGCGCCAGCAGCAGGTGGTCCGCCCACAGCGGGATCACCGCCTGGCGCGAGGCCCGCACCGCGCTGACCAGCATCACGCCCAGCCCCAGGGTCAGGAAGACCTGGCGGTGGTCCGCCACGATGGACTTCAGCGAGACCGGCGCCGGTGCCGGCGCGCCGGCCGGATGGGGCGGGATCTCCAGGTCCGGCAGCCGCGCGCCGATGGCCGCCGCCGCCAGCACGCCCGCGATGCCGACGGCGAAGGCCGCGTGCAGCCCGAAGGCATGCACCGCCGCCGCCGACAGGAAGGGCCCGATGAACATGCCGATCCGCATCACGCCGCCCAGCGTCGACAGCGCCCGCGCGCGGTACTCGGCCGGCACGGCTTCGGTCAGGTAGCTCTGGCGCGCCAGGTTGTAGACCGCCTGGGACATGCCCACCATGAAGCAGCCGATCGCCAGCGGCACCACGCCCGGCAGCAGCACGCACAGCGCCATGCCCAGCGCGCTCCACACGCCCGCGGCGACGATGGCCCAGCGTTCGCCCCAGCGCATCGTGATCACCGAGGCCGGGATGTTGTTCAGCAGCGAGCCCAGACCGATCAGCGTCACCACGAAGGCCGCCATCGACACCGAGGCCCCCAGGTCCCGCGCCAACAGCGGCACGATCGGCAGGATCGCGCCCTCGCCCAGGCCGAACAGCATCGACGGCCCGAACGCGGGCACCGCGATCCGGCGGAACGAAAACTCGGCATCAGACGTTGCGGTGGGTGTCGGCATCGGGCGGGACGGCAACCGGCAAAGGGTCGCCGGGGGCGGCAACAGGACGGCCATGACGATAAGCGAGGTCCGTGCCAGCCCGCGCCGCCTTTCGCCCGCCGCGGGCCCGCGACGCCGATGGCCGCGCATTCCTCGCCCATCAGCCGCGCCGCCGCGCCCGGAGATCGCCCCCGTCCTCACGCGCCGCTGGCGCCCGGTTCCGGGGACACGCGCCGCCACTGCCACTTTCAGCCCGTTGCAATCGAATACCTCCAATCCGTGAAAGCGCTTTCAGAATCCGCGTTTTTTGCCTACGATGGTCAGCGCGGAGAGAAGTCGCGGACCGGACGAACGTCGCAGAACGTTCGCCGACCGCGCCGATCGGTGCCCTCCAGCACACCATCGAACACTCTTGGAGACTTCATGAATCGCCTCCTCTCCTGGCTGGGCGCGTGCCTGGCCTTCGTGGTCCTGAGCGTCAGCGCGCCGCTGTCGCAAGCGCAGTCCAACGCGAGCTTCTCGCACGGCGTGGCGTACAGCGGCAGCCAGGCCACGCTCTGGTTCAAGTCCAACGTCGCGACGACCTGGGTCGACGCGCATTACCAGCTCAACGGCGGCGCGCAGCAGAACCTGCGCATGCCCTTCAACGGCGGCGTCGGCCGGTATGAACTGGCCCTGCCCGGCGCGGTGGTCGGCACCCGCGTGGACTACTGGTTCACGTACAACAACGGCAACCCGGCGTACGACAGCGCGCGCTTCACCGCGACCGTCACGGCCGGCGGCGGCTCGACCGATCCGGGCACGCCGCAGAACCCGGGCAACCCCGGCAATCCGGCGGACTGGAACGCCAGGACCACCTTCAAGATCGAGAACGCGACCAACGGCCGCTGGCCCGACTCGCAGGTCTACTGGGCCATCATCGGCAAGAGCTGGCAGACCGGCGAGTTCGTGCACGTGGACGCCGGCGGCAACATCGTCCCGATGCGCCTGTCCGACAACACCGTGACGAAGAACGGCCGCAAGTACGCCAACTACTTCTTCCCGCTGTCGCAGACCAGGCAGATCACCATCGCGCCGATCAACTCGGCGCGGGTCCTGATGTCGGTGGGCAGCCCGATGTTCATCGAGGTCAATACCGACGGCGCGGGCAACATCGCCTACGCCGGCGCCAACATCGAGAACGCGACCGATCCCAACCTGGACGTGATCTTCGACTTCGGCGAATTTGCGCTGATCCCCAAGGGCCAGCCGGACCAGGGCATCTTCATCAACACCACCCGCGTGGACCACTTCGGCTTCCCGCTGAAGCTGCGCCTGCAGGGCCTGGGCGGCTACGACAAGACGGTCGGCGAGCCGCTGACCGAATCGCGCGACACGCTGTTCACCAAGTTCCAGCAGGAAGTGCCGGTGGAGTTCCGCAGCCTGGCGGATCCCAACTTCCCCAACGTGCCCTACCGCACCCGCATCCTGGCGCCGGCGCATTTCACCTTCCGTCCCGGCGACGTGAACGGCGCCTACCTGGACGGCTACATCGGCGACATGTGGAACCGGTTCAAGACGCAGGACCTGGTGTTCACGCTGGAGAACCTGGGCACCTTCCGCGGCCGCGTGGACGGCAGCACCAACCGCTTCGTCTTCACCGGCGGGCGGTCCAACGGCACGTACTACATCAACGGCAAGCCCAACACCGCCGAGGTCTTCCTGGGCGCGGGCAAGCTGGACGATCCGCGCAAGCCCGACGGCAGCTTCCAGGTCGACACGCCGGCCGACGCGGCCAAGTCGATCCAGCTGCAGATCCAGGCGCAGGTCTGCGCGGCGCTCAACCGCCACGTGCTGGCGACGCCGGCGGACTGGTACCGCCCCTCGGCCTTCTACCCGGCCGGCACGCGCGGCAACTGGTTCGCCAAGTTCTGGCATGACCACTCGATCAAGGGCACCGAGGGCAATGCCAACGGCTACGGCCTGGCCTACGGCTTCGCCTACGACGACGTCGGCGGCTTCAGCCCGTCGCTGCACACCAACGCGCCGACCACGGTGACGTACACGATCGGCTGGTAAGCCGCATCGCCGCTCCCCGCATCGAAGGGTCCGCCGGGTCTTCCGGCGGCGCCCTTCCCCTTGCTGCCGCGCAGTTCCGGGCGGCAGGACTTCCACCATCGATTCGCACCATCGCGATGAAGGACTGACATGCATTTTCGGAATCGTTTCGAGGCACCGGGCCCGCTGAAGGCCGCGGCCCTGGGTCTGCTGCTGCTGGGCGCCGCCCAGGCCCAGGCCAGCGTGACCAACCCCACCATCGGCCGGCTGCTGTGGTCCGAGGAATTCAACGACGCAACGCTGAACACCTCGATCTGGACGACCTATGACGGCAACGGCTGCCAGATCAACCTGTGCGGCTACGGCAACGCCGAGCTCGAGTACTACAGCCCCAACAACCTGTCGATCGCCAACGTGCCCTTCGAGTCGGGCACCCGCGCGCTGGCCATCCAGGCGCGGCGCCAGACCATCGGCAGCAACGAGTTCACCTCCGGGAAGATCGACTCCTTCGGCAAGGTGCAGGTCAAGTACGGGATGATCGAGATCCGCATGGCCACGCCGCAGCTGCAGACGGGCCTGTGGCCGGCGGCCTGGCTGCTGGGCACCAGCCCGCAGGTCTGGCCGCGCAAGGGCGAGATCGACATCGCCGAACTGGGTCACAAGTCCTCGGCCTGGGCCGCGGCGGGCGCGCCGGGACCGGACTACTTCGTCGGCGCCAACGTGATCACCTGGGCGCAGGCCGCCTGCGTGCCGGGCAACGAGTCCTGCGCGGCCTCGACGGCCTGGCAGACCAAGAACTGGTACAAGCCGCAGGTCTCGTTCGCGAACCGCTTCGTCAAGTACCGCTTCTACTGGACCGAGAGCCAGATGCGCTTCACCGTCGTCGACAACGACGGCGAGCACGACATGTACGACCAGCCGCTGCCGGTGAACACCGAAGCGCTGCGCGCGCCGTTCTACTTCCTGCTGAACCTGGCGGTCGGCGGCAACTTCACCGACGCGGCCAATCCCTCGCAGGTGACGGCGCCGCTGCCGGGCACGATGTATGTCGACTACGTCCGCGTGTACGAGCTCGACGGCAAGGGCGAGGTCAAGCTGGGCAACCAGACGCTGCCCGAAGCGGCCGGCAAGTTCGGCGTGTTCACCGACAACAGCGGCGTGAGCAACAAGCTGGAAGCGGGCAGCACATCCGACATCTTCCTGTGGAACGGTGCGTCGACCGGCGCGGGCAACATCCAGCCGTATGAAGGCACCAACGTCATCGCGTGGAGCTACAACACGCCGGGGCAGTGGTTCGGCGGCGGCATCCAGGCGCGCCAGACCCGCGACCTGACCAACTACCGCAACGGCAACCTGAAGTTCCGCATCAAGATCCCGGCGAACGTGTCGTTCAACATCGGCATCGGCGATACGTACACCAACCAGAACTGGGTGAACTTCCCGGCCAACACGACGACCTTCGGCCTGGTGCGCAACGGCGAGTGGGCGACGGCGACGGTGCCGGTGTCCACGCTGATCGGACCGAAGGTGGCGCTGCAGTCCATCGCCGACATCTTCATGTTCTCGGGCGACAACACCAAGCTGCCGACGCAGGCCTTCCAGTTCGCGATCGATGACGTGGTGTGGGACACGGGCACGACGCCGACGGATCCGAACCCGCCCACCACGCCGACCACGCCCGATGGCATCAGCCAGCCGACGGCGACCTCGGTGAAGTTCTCGCAGGCCACGGGCACCTGGGCCGACGTGCACTACACGGTCAACGGCGGCGGCCAGCTGAACGTGCGCATGCTCAAAGAGGGCAGCGGCAACGCGTTCACGGTGTCAGGTCTGAAGAAGGGCGACGTCGTCCGCTACAACTTCACCTACTGGGATCCGGCGCGCAACGGCGCGTATGACACGGCGCAGCAGAGCTATACGCTGAAGTAAGCCCGGGAGGGCTTGTGATGGGATGCGTGCCGCAGGCGTGGCACGCATCCCGGTCCGTCACGCCTTGTGGTCCATCGACCCGGGCGTCACGGATCCGACGTTCAAACCGCCGACGGGAAGTCGACGGGGAACATGCGGCGCCTCATCGCAGCGGCCCCTTCAACACCACGCCATAGAAGGGCAGCAGGACGATACTGCACACCGCGATGGCGCCAGCCCGCAGGACATAGGTCTTCCCTCGGGGCTGCCAGAGGATCGGCAGGTTCGAGATTGCGATCTGGAAGATCCAGATCCGGATGAGCGCGTCGTCCCGCAACGCGGGCCAGCTCTTGAACAGCACGCAGCCCAGGACAACGAGCACGCCCAGCAGCGTCGACAGCAGATACCCGCGCAGCAACCGCCAGAGCCGGCTGAGCCGGTCGAGCCAGCGAGATGGCGAGGCTTGCAGGCAACGATTCATCCTGGCGGAGCCCTTTAGCGGTTGAGGCACCCCCTCCCCCGCCGGCTCCGACCACAAACGCCTGCTGCGACCATTCAAGGTTCCCTGGCGCTATTCGATCCTGGGCACGACAACTTCGATGTTGGAGGACAGGATCTCACGATGGAAAGCGGTCATGGCCATCAATAGCTCCGCCTTGAGACCATCCCCATTTCCGTCCTTGCCCCCACCAAGAACAACCATGTTGACTCTTCGATCACCGACCCGCCGCTTTGCCCTCGGCGGAGCGTCGAATCGCCTCTCTCACCTGGTCCGAATTCAACCTGAAAGATCCCACAAGATTCAGCTCCCGATCAAATTCAAACAGTCGGCCAGTTCCTGTTTCCTCAAGCCGTTGCACGACAACCGCGTATCCATTTGCCTTTGTCTTTGCGAACGCTCGCGTCGAGTATCTAATTCGCTCCTCCTCCCGTGGAAGCGCAGTAACGAGAATACGCCCCGACTGCACAACATGAAATGCCCAATCGAGACTAGGAACATTGCGAAGAATCGTCCACACCTCTCCTCTTCGATCGATGGAGTAATAGCTGTCAGAGTTCTTGTATCGATCAGCCGTTTCCAACCATTTCAACGATTCGAATTCCTCTCGAGACATCTCTGGGAAATACGCACTCTCCCCGGTGTTCTTCACTACGAGTTCAGGCGGTCGCAATTCCCCCTCGCCCGTTGGTCGCAGCGCAGGAGCAATGGATGGGAAGTTCTTCCCGCACAGGGAATGAACGCCCCGTCACCATGCTGGCCCGTTGCCCCGACGCCCATATGCTGCACGGCCACTCCGGTCTGACGAACAGCCTGCCCCTCGTTAACGACATTCGCCGTGACGTCCACGCGCCAGTGGTAGGAACTAGAGTCCTTGGGGTCCACAAATAGGCGCTGCCGTGCAACTTGGATCTGCCCTTTTGCGGTAGGCGCAGGGAGTTCAAAAATTCCGACGCACTGGTCCGGCGGCACGCCCAATTCCCGTAGCTCCGACACGGTATGTAGCGGATCGCTATATTGGGTATCAAATGCCTTGCATGCAGCTGCCCCTTCGGGCATCAATGCAAACCGAACTACTTTCGAGCTTTCGCCCGGACCATTGTCGATTGCCAGGTAACGCTCGCGCTCGGTCTCGATGGCTGTCCATCCCGTGGAGAGCATGTACTTGACGATGTCCGAATGGGTGACTGGCAGGCGCAAGCGACCCGGGCGATTTCTGATTTGCAAGCCCATCACGACCGGAAGGTATCGATAGTCCACATACAAGTCAGGCGTTCGCGCTGTCTCATGAATATCGATTCGATCTTCTTTGCAAGCCAATCGAATGATGTCGCTCTTCTCACTTTCTGTCGGGCCGCTCTGCACCTTCGAATCCTGAGCATTTTGCTTCGAGCATGCAGCAAGAAAAAGGAGCGGCACAAACAATGCCAAGAACAGCAACGCCTTCTGAGTGATTCGCGCCTTCATCGGAACACTTTTCCCGTCGTGTCTTCAACGAGCTTGAATAGCTGATCGACAGTGGCGAACTTACTGGCAATCAGATCATCTAGTCGGAGTTTCGCATTCGTATAGGAAAGACTCATTTCTCGCCCCCCAGCTTCGCCTCCGAGAAAATCGGCACGAATTCAAGCAGCGGCCTGCCGGGAATCCCGTAGAAACCGTAGGCAAAAAATGCATCTCGAACGGCGTCCACAAGACGTTGATAAACCTCTTGCTTCGGCGCACACCTTACAAACTGAACGTTTGAATTTGTTGGGCTTTCGATCCTGAAGCAATAAGTCTCACCCTCAAAGCGGAAGAAGTACCAGCAGAAACTCCCATCGCGCAGAAAAACGGGGGAGGGGCATATCCAACTATCTCTCGCATCATTGAAAGCAATACCTCCACCCATCGCAACTTCCGGCCATCCCTGGCGTAGCGCAGTATTCCGCCACATTTCGGGAAGATCAGGACTGACGAGCTCCCACGCTGCCGTGGTCATTGGTTCTAATTTGTAGTTCACTTAACCCTCCCTTATCCTCAAGAATTAGATTAGCTCGAAATCATTTCAGCAATTCTGTCATCGAGATGGCATTAATAGAGCAACCCGCATGGCCGATTGTCTATTTTAAGAAATGACACCTACCTTAATCAACATAAAATTGATAAATACGGAAGCAAGAAATTTAGTTCAGGGATGCTTCTAAAATATTCTCGAAGCTTCCATTACTGTTTGAGCAGCGCAGGCTGGATTATTAAGAGAGCGGAATAGATGATTTTCTTCGAAGCAGAGCGTCTCCAGGGCTTCCGATCCAACAATGGCGCACTTGCGTTGCCGTCGCCTCAAGCATCGGCCAGCTCAGCACGAATGGATAGGTCAGGCCCACTTGCGCCGCTGACAGCTGCGGTACGCGCATGTAATCCACATAGGGCACCTTGCCAAGGAAGTGCGTACGTGTCGGATCGAGCCGATCGCTGACCTCCTCCAGCATCACCTGACGCCAGGTCCTGCCTGGTGCGGGCGCCCTGCCGTAGCGGACCTCGTCTCCGCCCACGAGCTTCGTGTGTGAGGTCTTGTGCTGCTGGATGGCGTCGAACGTGGCCAGCCATTCGGCAGCGAAGGGCCCGATCGTGGGACGGGCGTTCTACTCGCCGCCGCTCGGGTCCATGACAGCACCCGCTTGTCGTCGCTCTGCGCCAGCACCACGATCCGGCCGTCCCGCAACGTCGCCAGCGCAGGCAGCGCCGCCAGACTCAGCCGGTCGATCGTCATGCGCGAGCGCTTCGCCTTGAATCCCAGCCGCTTGGCGGCCAACAGCAGGTCCTGCGTCGTGGGCGCGTCGCTGGCGACCAGTCCGAACTTATGCCGCAGCGACGGTGCGTCGGCCGCCACATGGTGCATTCGCGCGACGATGCTCAAGGCGCGTAAGGCGCCGTCGGCGACAGGCAAAGCCTCTCGGTCGGCCCCCCGCTCGTGGGCGTCCTCCACTCCCTGATTCGTAGCCAATTTGTTGCCGTCTTAGCGGCCTCTTTGTTTTGCGAGGCGATGCTACCGGGCGGTACTGAGATGGCGAACCCCCTCCTCGGAGGGTGTCGTGAGGAGCGCGAAGGGCCGAGGCCGACGTCGACCGCGCTCAGCAGCTCCCGCCGCTCTTCAAGCTCTTGAGGCACCAGCGCTCCGTCCCGCTGGTCGTCTCATTCCCCCAGTACGTCGGCGTGTAGTTCCAGATCGGACCGCCCCACGGTAGGCTGGGGTTGTAGGTCATGCTGGTCACGTAGACATAGTTGGCCGTCGTGCCCTTGAGCGTCGCCTGCATCTGCGCCTGCGTCGCCGAGTGGATCAGGAGCCAGGTCTTGACCCCCAGCGAGTTGGCCAGGTTCTGCACATCGCCGTTGAGCCAGCTCGCGCCGTTGAGGTAGTCGGCATAGGCGGCCTCGTACATCACGACGTGCTCGCCGGACTGCGCCGCGCTGACGAAGCAGCCGCTCGCGCCGGGCCAGCCGGCGTTCCACACCTTGATGCCACCGGCGCCGGAGCCCGACACCATCGAGCGCACGTTGGCCCACTTGGCCGGCGTGCCGCTGCACTTCTGCGCGTCGCTCAACGACGCGTCGTCGTGCGCGGCCTCGTCGAAGAAGAAGCCGTCGACGCCGCCCAGCGTGTTCTTGTAGGCCGAGAGCTCGGCAGGGATCGCGTTGTAGCGCGTCTGCTCGTCCGCCGTGTTGCGGTCGTAGCCGGTCGGCACGTAGCCGAGCACCTTGCCGCCCTGCGCGCGGATGTTGGCGATGACCGCCTTCCAGTTGGTGACCTGGCTCGCGCTCAGGCCCTGCGCGCCGCTGTTGGGATTGATGACGACGTAGCTGCCGCTGGGCACCTGGCCGCCGTAGGTGCTGGCGGTCTCGCCCCAGTAGGCGATCAGGCCGAAGCCGGTCGGCGCCGCCGAGGCCGTGGCCGCGAAACCGGCCGCCGAAACCGCGAGCGCGGCGACGGCGGAGAAACGGGAGAGCGTGGTGAACGACGCGTTGAAACGCGTGCTGAGCCGCTGGGCGTGCTTCATGAAGTCCCCTGGTCGTGGTGAATGACCAGCGGAGTCTAAAAAGCCATCGAATGCTTTCGAATATCGTTTACACCACGTTTTTTTCTTTCCTTACAACATAAATCGAAAGCTTTATTTTCGATTTATGAGGAATCGAAAGACACCTCCAGACGCTCCTGCACGTTGCGCCAGCCTGAGGAATACTCCGCCGCTGTCGCGCTCGAACACGGTCCTTCCACCGTGGCCACACCCACAAGAACGGGCGCGCTTCCACAACGATCCAGGGAGTTCACGATGACCACCATCCGCCGGTTCGGCCTGCCCTTGATGCTGGCGTGCGTCGCCGCGACGAGCACCGGCTGCGCCACCCATCCGGGCGAGACCGCCGACCGGGAACAGCGGGCCTCGATCGACCTGCAGCGCGCGGGCGCGCGTCAGGCCAGCAGCGCCGCCCAGGACCGCAGCGACAGGGCCCGCGCCAGCAGCCGCTGCGACGGCATCCTCGAATGCCTGATCACCGGCCTGCTGCAGGGCGAGGTGTCGCCGAAGTGAGGCGGCTGATGGCCGCGGCCGTGGCCTCGCCCTCAGAACGCGCGCCGCTCACTGCGTCCAGCGGCCTCCGAGAGCCCGCAGCAGCGCCACGCGGTTGACCTGCTCGGTCTGGCGCAGCGACACGAGCGCGCGCTTCGCGACCGTCAACTGGCGCTGCGCATCGAGCAGCTCCAGCTGGCTGCTGCCGCCCAGGCGATAGCTGCGTTCGGCCAGCCGCTGCGACTGCTCCGCCGCGTCGACCTGCGCCTGCTGCGCGGCCAGCCGCTCGGCGAGCTGGTCGCGCACCGCGAGCGCATCGGCGACTTCGCGGAAAGCCGATTGCACGGCGGACTCGTAGCCCGCCATCGCTTCCCGCCGGCTCGCCTCGCTGACCTCGACCTGCGCGCGGCGTTGCCCGCCGTCGAAGATCGGCAGGTCGATCTGCGGGACGATGCTCCACACCCCGCTGCCGCTCTTGAAGAGCCCGTCCAGATCCGGACTGCGCGTGCCGGCGCTGGCCGTCAGCGTCAGCCGCGGGAAGCGCGCCGCGCGCGCCGCGCCGACGTCGAAGGCCGCCGCGCGCAGGCGCTGCTCGGCCGCGCGCAGGTCGGGACGCTGCAGCAGCACGTCGGCGGGCAGACCGCCGGGGACCGCCGGCAGTGCCGTCGTGCCGGACTCGGCCAGCGCCGCCTGCGCCGTCGGCACCAGCCGGTCCGGCAGCGGTTGCCCGACGAGCAACTCCAGCTGCAGCCGCGCCTGCGTCACCGCGCTGACGCTCTCCGCCGCGTCGCCGCGCGCGGACTCGAAGGCCGTGCGCGCCCTCGCCCGGTCAAGGCCTGACGCCGCGCCGAGCGCGTACTGCCGTTCGGCCAGATCGAGCGAGCGCCGTTGGCTGTCGCGCAATTCCTCGTTGAGCAATTGCCGCTGCTGCGCCGCCGCGAGGCCGAGCCACGCGGTCGCGACCTCGGCGGCCAGGCTCAGCCGCGCGCTGCGCTGCGTCTCCTGCTCCGCGAGGAAACGCGACAGCGCCGCGCCTTCCAGGCTGCCCAGGCGGTTGAACAGGTCGATCTCGTAGCTCGCCAGGCCGAGGTTGACGCCGTAGATCGTCGTCGCGCCCTCGCCGTTGATCGTGCGCTGGCGGGTCGCGGACGCGCCCACGCCGATCTCCGGCAGCCGATCGGCGGCGGTCACGCGGTACTGCGCCCGCACGCGCTCGACGGCCGCCGCGCTCGCGCGCAGGCTGCGGTTCTGGTCGAGCGCCGTCGCGACGACCTCGTCCAGGCGCGCATCGGCGAAGAAGCCGCGCCATTCGTGCGAGGCCGCAGTCGTCACCGATGTCGTCGATGCAGACGACGACGCGGCGGCTGCCACCGCGTTCGGACGGAAGTCCTCGCGCAACGGCGGACGAGGCGCATCGGCGTTCGGCACGAGGCTGCCGCAGGCGGTGAGGCTCAACAGCAGCGGCATCAGGGCAACGCGCTTCATGCCTTCACCTCCGGCGCGCTCGCCGCGTCATCCGACATCGGCGTCGCCGCCTTCCCGGCACGGCTGAATCGCTGCTTCACCCACAGGTAGAACAAGGGCACGAAGAAGATCCCCAGCAGCGTCGCGCTGCCCATGCCGCCGAGCACGCCCACGCCGATCGCGCGCTGCGAGCCCGAACCCGCGCCGCTCGCGAAGGCCAGCGGCAGCACGCCCATCATGAAGGCCATCGAGGTCATCAGGATCGGCCGCAGGCGTTGTCGACACGCTTTCAAGGTCGCCTCCACCAGCCCCATGCCCTGCCCCAGCAGGGTCTCGGCGAACTCCACGATCAGGATCGCGTTCTTCGCCGACAAGCCCACTGTCGTCAGCAGGCCGACCTGGAAGAACACGTCGTTCTGCTGCCCGCCGAGGTGGCTGGCCGCGAGCGCGCCGATGATGCCCAGCGGCACCACCAGCATCACGCTGAACGGCACGGACCAGCTCTCGTACAGCGCCGCCAGGCACAGGAAGATGAACAGCACCGAGACCGCGTAGAGCATCGGCGCCTGGTCGCCCGAGAGCCGCTCCTGGTAGCTGCGGCCGGACCACTCGAAGCCGATGCCGGGCGGCATCTCCCGCAGGATGGATTCCATCGCCTTCATCGCCGCGCCGGAGCTCACGCCCGGCGGCACGTCGGCCTGGATCTCGTAGGCCGCGCTGCCGTTGTAGCGGACCAGCTGGCGCGGACCGTTCTGCCAGGTCGCCGTCGCGAAGGCGTTGAAGGACACCATCGCGCCGGCGGCGTTGCGCACGTACCAGTGGCGCAGCGCGTCGGGATCGGCCCGGTAGGCGCCCTCGCCCTGCACCAGCACTCGCTTGACGCGGCCGCGGTCGATGAAGTCGTTGACGTAGCTGCTGCCCAGCGCGATCGACAGCGTGTCGTTGATCGTCGTCGTCGCCACGCCCAGCGTGCCGGCCTTCTGGTCGTCGATGTTGATCTGCAGCTGCGGCGTCTCCGTCAGGCTGTTGATGCGCGCGCGCGCCAGCTCGGGATGCTTGTTGGCCTCGTCGATCAGCCGGTCGCGGGCCTCGGCCAACGCCTCGGTGCCCACGCCGCCCAGGTCCTGCAGGAACAGCTGGATGCCGGCGCTGCCGCCCAGGCCGCGCACCGTCGGCGGCTGCACGATGAAGATGTTGGCATCGCGGATCTTCTTGCCCAGCTCGCGGCTGAAGCGCTCGGCCAGCGCGCCCGCGCCCTGCTGCTTGCCGGGGCGCTCCTTCCAGTCGGTCAGCCGGATGAACCCCTGGCCCGAGCCCTGGTCGCCGCCCGCGCCGCGCACGAGGTTGTAGAACTGCACTTCCTTCTGCTCGGCCAGGTAGGACTCCATCGCCAGGGCCACCGCCTCCATGCGCTCGGCCGTGGCGCCCGGCGCCATGCGGACCTGCATCTGCAGGCTGCCCTGGTCCTCGTCGGGCAGGAAGGAGGTCGGCAGCGACTTGTAGAGCAGCGCCATGCCGCCGATCAGCAGCAGGTAGACCAGGAAGCTGCGCACGCCGCGCGCCGTCAGCCAGCGCACGCGCACGACGTAGCGCTCGGTGAACTTGTCGAACTGGCGGTTGAAACCGCCGAAGAACCAGTCCAGCTGCTTGCCGAAGGGGCCGCCGTGGGCCGCGTGCTCGCCCTTGTGCACCGGCTTGAGCAGCGTCGCGCACAGCGCCGGCGAGAGGCTCATCGCCACCAGCACCGACAGGATCATCGCGCTCACCACCGTGATCGAGAACTGGCGGTAGATGATGCCGGTCGAGCCGCCGAAGAAGGCCATCGGGATGAACACCGCCGACAGCACGACCGCGATGCCCACCAGCGCGCCGCTGATCTCCTTCATGCTTTCGCGGGTCGCGTCGCGCGGGCTCAGGCCCTCCTCGCGCATCAGCCGCTCGACGTTCTCGACGACGACGATCGCGTCGTCCACCAGCAGCCCGATGGCCAGCACCAGGCCGAACATCGTCAGCGAGTTGATGGAGTAGCCCGCCAGCGCCAGCACGCCGAAGGTCCCCAGCAGCACCACCGGCACGGCGATCGCCGGCACCAGCGTCGCGCGCAGGTTCTGCATGAACAGGTACATGATCGCCACGACCAGCACCATCGCCTCGATCAGCGTGTGCACCACGCTCTCGATGGACACGCTGATGAAGGGCGTCGTGTCGTAGGTGATGGTCGACTTCATCCCGTGCGGGAAGAAGGGTTCGAGCTCGGCCAGCTTGGCCTTCACGAGTTCGGCGGTCTTGAGCGCGTTGGCGCCGCTGGCCGGCAGGATGGCCATGCCCGCGGCCGTCTGGCCGGTGCTCTTGACGTTGGTGGTGTAGCTGTCGCGGCCCAGCTCGACCCGGGCGACGTCGCCCAGCTTCAGCGCGGAGCCGTCGGGCTGCACCCGCAGCACGATGTTGCGGAACTGCTCGGCCGTGGTGAGCTTGGCGCGGGCGGTGATGATGGCCGTCAGCCGCTGGCCCTCGGGCGCCGGCTGCGCGCCGAGCTGGCCGGCCGAGACCTCGGTGTTCTGCGCCAGCAGCGCGTTGCGGATGTCGCCCGGCACCAGCGCGTAGCGCTGCAGCTGCGCCGGGTCCAGCCAGATGCGCATCGCGTAGCCGGAGCCGAAGACGTTGATGTCGCCCACGCCCTCGATGCGGCTGATGATGTCGACCAGCGTGCTGGACAGGTAGTCGCCCAGGTCGGCCGAGGTCATGGCCGGGTTGTCGCTGGTCAGCATGATGACCATCAGGTTCTCGGTGCCGGCCTTGGTCACGCGCACGCCCTGCGCCTGCACCGCCTGCGGCAGCCGCGAGAGCGACTGCGAGACCTTGTTCTGGACCTGCATCTGCGCCAGGTCCGGGTCCGTGCCCGCGACGAAGCTCAGCACCGTGCTGGCGCCGCCCGAGGCGTTGCTGTTGGACTCGATCGAGAACAGCCCGTCGATGCCCTTGAGGTTCTGCTCGATGACCTGCGTCACCGAGTCCTCGATCGCCTTGGCGGCGGCGCCCGGGTAGCTGGTGTTGATCGAGATGCGGGTCGGCGCGATGTCCGGATAGCGCTCCAGCGGCAGGATGCGCACCGCGGCGGCCCCCGCCAGCATGATCACGATCGCGATGACCCACGCGAAGATGGGCCGGTCGATGAAGAACGAGGCCATGGTCTCAGCGTCCCGCGCCGGATGTCGTCGACGCGCTCGACGCCGAGGAGGCCGGCAAGCCCGACGAGGCCGACGGACTGCCCCCGTCCGCCGAGACCGCGGAAGCCGCGGAGGCCGCGGCCGGCTTGCCGCCAGCGCCCGCGCCCTTCTTCATGCCCGCCGGCACCGGCGTCACGACCTGTCCGGCGCGCACGCGCTGCAGGCCCTCGATGGCGAGCTTGTCGCCGGCCTGCAGGCCCTTGGCGACCAGCCACTGGTTGCCCACGGCGCGGGTCAGCACCAGCTGGCGCAACTGCAGCTTGTTCTCCGGTCCGACCACCAGCGCGGTCGCGTCGCCGGTGGGCGAGCGCGTCACGCCCTGCTGCGGCACGACGATCGCGCCGCTGTCCACGCCGGCCAGCAGCCGCGCGCGGACCACCATGCCGGGCAGCAGCGCGCCGTCCGGGTTGGGCACGACCGCGCGCAGCGTCACCGCGCCGGTGCCGCGGTCCACCGTCACGCCGCTGAACTGCAGCGTGCCGGGGCGGGCATATTCGGAGCCGTCCTCGAGGATCAGCTTCACCTGGCGGCTGCCGCTGCTCGCGTCGAGCTGGCGGCGCAGCTGCAGGATCTCGGCGCTGCTCTGCACGATGTCGACATGCATCGGATCGAGCTGCTGCACCGTGGTCAGCGCCTGCGTCTGCGCGGCCGTGACCAGCGCGCCGGCGGTGACCGTGGACACTTCGATGCGGCCGGAGATCGGCGCGGTGATGCAGGTGCGGTCCAGTTGCACGCGCGCGGCGTCGAGCGCGGCACGGGCGACGGCCACGTCGGCCTGCGCCTGGCGCAGCGCGCTGGCGCTGTCGTCGGCGCTCTGGCGACTGAGCGCGTCGGCCTTGAGCAGCTCGGCATCGCGTTCGGCGCGGCTGCGGGCCACGGCCACCTGGGCCTCGGCCTTCTGCAGCGCGGCGGCGCTGCGGGCCCGTTCGGCCTCGTAGGTGGCGGCGTCCAGCTGGTAGAGCGCCTGGCCGGCCTTGACCTGCTTGCCTTCCTCGAAAAGCCGCTTCTGCACGATGCCGCTCACCTGCGGGCGGATCTCGGCGACCTGGCTCGCCGACAGGCGGCCCGGCAGCTCCAGCGACAGCGGCGCGTCCTGCGTCGAGACCACGATCACGCCCACCTCCGGCGGCGCGCGCTTCACGCCTTCTTCCTTCTTCTCGCCGCAGCCGGCGAGCGCCAGCACGGCCAGGGCGGCCAGCGCCGCGGCGATCGGGCCCAGGCTCGGGGCGCGCGGCGTGCGCGACGGGATCAGGGACCTCGGGGACACGGATGTCAGAATCTTCTTCGGCATGGCGGGGCATGCTGGTCCACGAATGTGGAGAGACCTTGAAGATCGCGTCGCGTGCGCGGACTCCGCCCAGGCGGCTTGCCCGTCGCACGGAGACGCCCTCATGATGCGCTCCGGCGCCACACGGCCATCACTTTCGGCACCCCGCACCTCTCCCTGTCCTCCGGATGAAGCTCCCGTTCACCCTCACCGCCCGGCTCTTCGCCGCCGTCTTCAGCACCGCCATGGCGGTGGCGCTGGCCATGGGCGTGTTCTCGCACATCAACCTGAACCGGGACTTCATCGGCTACCTCAACGAGCAGGGCATCAACCGGCTGGAGCTGGCCCGGACCAGCGTCACCGCCGGCTACCGCGAGAACGGCCGCAGCTGGGATTTCCTGCGCCAGAAGCCCGAGCTCTGGGGACGCCTGCTGCGCCCGCTGGTGCCGGAGGCGGAGATGCCCGCCGTCAAGCATGGCCCGGCCGACCTCACCGGCGCGACGCGACGCTTCACGCTCTTCGACGAGAACCGCGAGCGCGTGGCCGGCTACGCCGGTCCGGTGGAGCCCACGGTGGAGCGGCCCATCATCGTCGACGGCCTGACCGTGGGCTGGCTGACGCTGACGCCGATCGAGTCGGTGAGCCCGGGCGCCGAGAAGCACTTCTACGACGCGCAGCTGCGCTCGGCCTGGATCGTCGGCGGCGCCGCGGTGCTGCTGGCGGGGGCGGTGGCGTACTGGATCTCGCGCCGGCTGCTGAGCCCGGTGCGGCGCGTGGCCGAGGCCACGCACCGGCTGGCGGCGGGCGCGTTCGAGACCCGCGTGCCGGAGACCCGCGGCAAGGACGAGATCGCCGGCCTGGGCCGCGACTTCAACCAGCTCGCGCTGACCCTGCAGCGCAACGAGGCGATGCGGCGCGAGTTCCTCGCGGACGTGTCGCACGAGCTGCGCACGCCGCTGGGCGTGCTTCACGGGGAGCTCGAGGCGCTGGAGGACGGCGTGCGCAAGCTCGACGCGCAGGCGCTGCGCTCGCTGCAGGGCGAGGTCGCCATCCTGCACAAGCTGGTCGACGACCTGCACGAGCTGTCGATGGCGGACGTCGGCGCCCTCGCCTACCGCAAGTCGGAGGTCGACCTGCGCGAGCTGATCGACGTGACGGCCGGGGCCTTCGGCGAGCGGCTGCACGGCAGCGGCCTGAAGCTGCAGCTGGACCTGCCGGACCAACCGCTGCGCGTCTTCGGCGACGAGCGCCGGCTGCGGCAGCTGCTGGGCAACCTGGTCGAGAACAGCTGCCGCTACACCGACGCCGGCGGCGCGCTGAGCATCAGCGCCCGGCGCAGCGGCGAGCATGCGGTGATCGACGTGCAGGACACCTCGCCCGGTGTCGGACCGGAACACCTGCCGCGGCTGTTCGAGCGCTTCTTCCGCGTCGATGCCTCGCGCAGCCGGCGCGGCGGCGGCTCGGGATTGGGGCTGTCGATCTGCCAGCGCATCGCCGAGGCGCACGAGGGCCGCATCGAGGCCCGTCCCTCGCCGCTGGGCGGCCTGTGGATGCGCGTGGAGCTGCCGGTCCATGGTTGAGCCGCACGACGGATCCGGGCCGACCGCAGGGCCGGCATCGCCCGCGGCCTCTGCGCAGGCCTCGACGGCCTCGCCGACGGCCGGGTCTGGCTTGGCGCCGATGCCGATGGAACCGGGCCCGTCGCGGGTGCTGGTCGTCGAGGACGAACCCAAGCTTGCCGCACTGCTGGCGGACTACCTGCGCGCGGCCGGCCACGAGCCGGAATGCGTGGCCGACGGCCGCGAGGTGATCCCGGCCTGGACGGCGCGGCGGCACGACCTGATCCTGCTCGACCTGATGCTGCCGGGCATCGACGGGCTGACGCTGTGCCGCGAGCTGCGCGCGATGAGCAGCGTGCCCATCCTGATGCTGACGGCGCGGGCGGACGAGTCCGACCGGCTCGCCGGCCTGGAGACCGGCGCGGACGACTACATTGCCAAGAACCCGTTCAGCCCGCGCGAGGTGATGGCGCGGGTGAAGGCGGCGCTGCGCCGCGGCCGCGCCCACGAGATGGCCACGGCCGCCGCGGTGGCCGCCTTCGCCGCCGGCAGCGAGCCGCTGTTCGTCGACGAGGCCGGATGGAAAGCCAGCTGGCGCGGCGAGCCGCTGGACCTGACGCCGATCGAGTTCCGGCTGCTGCACATCCTGGCCGCGCAACCGGGTCGCGTCTACGCGCGCACGCAGTTGCTGGACCTGCTGCACGTGGACGGCCGCGAGGTCACCGAACGCGCCGTCGACAGCCACGTCAAGAACCTGCGCCGCAAGCTCGAGCGCGCCGGCGCCGGCACGGACCGCATCCGCTCCATCTACGGCGTGGGCTACCGCTTCGAGCGGTGACAGGTCTTGCCTGGATCGGTGCTCCAATCCAGGCTGCGAAGTTCGGGACGCCGCTGGCCCTCACCCCCACCCTCTCCCGCGGTGCGGGAGAGGGAGCCACTCCAGTGCTCCTGCGGCGAATGGCTCGGTGCATTCTCACTCCCTCTCCCGCTTGCGGGAGAGGGAGCCACTCCAGTGCTCCTGCGGCGAATGGCTCGGTGCATTCTCACTCCCTCTCCCGCTTGCGGGAGAGGGCGGGGGTGAGGGCCAGCGTCCTCGGCAGTCAACGAACGCCGAACCGCCGCGTTGTTCGCACAAGCAATTGCTGACGCCTGAGAAGCATTGCGCAACATGACCGCAACGAGACGGTCACGGCGCTTGTCGACAGTCACGCCCGGGAGGAACCCTGAATGAAGAAGCTGATGGCCATCGCCGCGCTCGCGCTCCTGAACGCCTGCGCCTTCACGTCCTACACCCGCATGTTCGGCGGGTACGGCTACAGCGACGCACCCTTGTCGCCGGACCGCTACCGCGTGACCTTCGCGGGCTACCAGGACGACGTGCCGTCCAAGGCGGCGGACCAGGCGCTGCTGCGCAGCGCCGAGGTGACCCTGACCAAGGGCTACCGCTACTTCGTCGTCGTCGAGGAGCGCAACGAGGTGCTGACCAGCAGCTACCAGGTGCCGGCCACGCAGACCAGCGAGACCACGACCAAGACCGAGGGCAACGAGACCCGGTCCGTCACGACGACGACCTACAACGAGGCCAAGACGGTCACGCAGAAGCAGCCGGCCACGACGCTGACGATCCAGTGCTTCGCGGACAAGCCGGCCGGTTTCGAGCCGGAGAAGGTCTACGACGCCCAGTTCCTGTGGACGCAACTCGGCCCGCGTTACGGCGTGAAACGTCCTCCCAAGGCCTGAACCCGGCAGCGGCGCCCGGATGGACCAAAGTCATGCCTGCGCGGCGCCGCCGGCGCCTAGGATCCCGCAGGGATCGTTCCCGCGACAGGCACAGGACCACCGATCATGGCGTTCTCGACCAAACCCGGCCCGCTGAGTTCGCACGGCATCTGGCTGCCGTCGCGCACGCCGGGCTCCCTGGGCATCCTCGACCAGGGGGATCCCGACCTCTGCACGCTGCTGGGCGACAGCCCCGGCCCGCTGGGCTTCCTCGACCACGCCGACGTGAGCCTGCCGCGGGCGGTGTTCGCAGGCTCCCAGGTGGAGGCCATGGGCCGCACCAAGGAAGGCGTGCCGGTGACGGCCGGCGCCTTGCCCACGCAGTCGCAGGGCAAGGACAAGATCACCGCCGAGCAGCTCAAGCAGATCTTCGGCAACGCGAGTTCGGATTTCCTCAAGAAGGTCGCCGACGAGCTCAACACCGACCTGGCCAAGTACGGCCTGGACACGCGGCTGCGCCGCGCGCACTTCTTCGCGCAGGTGCGCGAGGAATCGGGCGCCGAGATGAAGGCCGCGGTCGAGAGCCTGGCCTACGGCGAGGCGGGCCTGAAGGCCACCTTCAAGTACTACCGCGATCATCCGAAGGAGGCGGCCGTCGACAGCTACGAGCGCGACGCCAAGACGCGCAAGATCACGCGCGCCGCCAGCCAGGAGACGATCGCCAACAACGTCTACGCCTCGCGCAACGGCAACGGCGACGCCAAGAGCGGCGACGGCTGGTCCTACCGCGGACGCGGTTTCATCCAGGTCACCGGGCGGGCCAACTACAAGGCCGCGGCGGCCAAGTACCAGGAGGTCTACGGCGACAAGACCGTGGACTTCGAGAAGACACCCGACCTGATGGCGCAGTTCCCGTACACGGTGCGCTCGGCGGTCTGCTACTGGCTGCAGCACGGCCTGCAGAAGAAGGCCGACGCCGGCGACAAGGACGCCGACGTCGACAGCATCACCAAGGTCATCAATCTCCACACCGAGAGCTATGCACAACGGCGCACGCACTTCAAGACGGCCTACAAGGCATTCGAATGAGCCCACGGGTCGCGGTCGCGGCGCACTGCGCGCCGCGGGCCTGGCCGCGCTGCTGAGCGTCGTCGCGTGCGCGTCGGCGCATGCGGCCGGCGGCGCGGTCACGACGGGCGCGGCCGGTCCCGCCGCGGCGACGAGCTCGACCAGTGCGACCAACGCGAGCAACGCGTCCGGCACGACGCTGTGCCAGCCCGACGAGGTGGTGGCCTTCTCCTGCCCGACGGCGACCAAGCTGGTCTCGCTGTGCGCCAAGCCCGAGGCCGGCCCGGGCGCGAAGCAGCTGACCTACCGCTACGGCACGGCCAAGAAGGTGGAGCTCGAGTACGCGGCCACGGCCGACAACGGCAAGAGCTTCGGCGCGACGGCCTCGCCGGCGGCGCCGGGCGCGTCGGTGCACCAGCTGTGGTTCAACCGCGGCGACATCCGCTACCTGCTCACCGAATGCGTCGGCGGCAGCTGTCCGTACGGCGCCGGCGTGGCGGTGCTCAATCCCGACAAGGTGCTGATGAGCGCCCGCTGCGTGGCCGGCGGGACGCCTAGCCAGGCCTTCTTCGCGCGCTCGCTGATCGAGTTCGGCAACGGCGCCGACGACACGCGCCCGCAGACGACGCTGATCAAGACCGAGGACTCGGACAATAGCCTGGAGCAGATCTACAAGACGGGGCGTCCGCCGCAGTGAGCGGCATCAGCCGCGCGCCGCCAGCCATCCCGCCACGGCGGGCAATCCTTGCGCCGCGGTGACCTGCCACCGGAAGCCCACCTTCGCGGCCACGTCGCCGGGCTGGGGATTGATCTCGACGATCACCGCGTCCTTCGGCGCGAGCCGCACCATGCCCGCCGCCGGATAAACGACGCCGGAAGTGCCGACGATCAGCAGCAGGTCGCAGGCGGCGATGCGCTCGGCCGCCGCGTCGACGACCGCCTCGTCCAACCCTTCACCGAACCACACGACGCCCGGTCGGACGGCGCCCTGACCGCAGCGTCCGCACGCGGGAGGCGTCAGCTGGCGCTGCGCTTCGGGCGGCGGATCGGCGAGGACCGCGGGCGCGCCGCAGCGGTCGCATCGCGCGGCGAAGAGGCTGCCATGCAGATGCAGGGTGCCCTCGACGCCAGCGCGCTCATGCAGGTCGTCGACGTTCTGCGTCACGACCTGCGCGCCAAACTCGCGCTGCAACTTCGCGACCGCGACATGGCCCGGATTGGGCGTTGCGGCCATGACCTGCCCGCGGCGCCATTCGTACCAGCCCCAGACGGTGGCCTTGTCGCGGAACCAAGCCTCGGGCGTGGCGAGTTGCTGCGGATCGAATTCACCCCACAGGCCGTTGCTGCCCGAACGGAAGGTCGGGATGCCGCTGTCGGCCGACATCCCGGCGCCGCTGAACACAACGATGCGCTGGAAGCGGCGATTCAGTAGTGCGACCAACTCAGGAGGCAGGTCCGCCTGCTCGTTCTTGTCATGCATGTTCGAAAGGTGCGTGATTGGGCCAGCGAAGATCCCCAACGAGAGGGGGTCGGATCCCCCCTCGACGACGAGGCGTCGAGCGCGGTGCGCTCGGATAATTCTCGGCCATGACGTACACGCCAGCGCTCGTTGCCAATGCATTCCTGTATCGCGCCAAACAGGCCGGGCGCCGATTTGGGCATCTGGAAGTCCAGAAGTTCGTCTTCTTCATTCACGCCTGGACCCTGACGCTCCTGGGTCGCTCGGTCGTCTCCGAGCGACCCGAGGCCTGGCAATACGGACCACTCTTCTCTTCGCTCTACTACCGGCTCAGGCCCTTCGAAGCCAAGCCCGTCGACCTGCTGCCCGAGTTTCAACCGGAAACCTGCGAGTTCGTCCCGCTGGTTCCCAACGAAAGCGATCGTCAGTTCTGGTTCTATGTCGACCAGGTCCTGGAACGCTACGGCAGCTTGTCCGATCTGGAACTCTCCGCACTCGGCCGCGAGCGTGGCGGGCCATGGGAGGAGGCACGGCAGGCCAAGGTCTGCGTGATGCCGGATGAGGTGATCCGCAAGCATTTCGCGAGGAAGGTCTCCGATGATCACGCCAGCTAACGATCCGTTTCACGCGCTCCCGCAAGTCCCCTCGCTGGAAGCGAGCGAACTTCGCGTGGTCGAGGCGAACTTTGTGACCAGGCCTCAAGAACTTGATCTGAGCTTGCGCGCTTGGGCGGCCCGAGGAGGCTTGGCCATGGCAGCCGTTCTTTGCGAGAAGGTCCTGGGTCTGCTGGAGAAGATCGCGGAGAAGCTGATATCGAGGAACTGAAACCGGGCGATCAGCCCTTGAGCGCCGCCTCGATCTTCGCGACGTCGATCTTGCCCATCTCCATCATCGCGCTGAAGGCGCGCTTGGCCGCCGCGCGGTCGGGGTTGTTCAGCGCTTCGGACAGCACACGCGGCGTGATCTGCCAGGAGATGCCCCACTTGTCCTTGCACCAGCCGCAGGCGCTCTCCTGCCCGCCGTTGCCGACGATGGCGTTCCAGAGGCGGTCGGTTTCGGCTTGATCGTCAGTCGCGACCTGGAAGGAAAAGGCCTCGCTGTGCTTCATCGCCGGTCCGCCGTTGAGCCCGATGCAGGGAATGCCCAGCACGGTGAACTCGACGACCAGCACGTCGCCCTCCTCGCCCGAGGGATAGTCGCCCGGCGCGCGGGCAATGCGGCCGACCTTGCTGTCGGGGAAGGTCTTCTCGTAGAAGCGCGCAGCCTCCTCGGCATCGCGGTCGTACCAGAGGCAGATGGTGTTCTTCGCTTGCATGGGGTCTCCTTGGGGGTGGGTGGCATCCTGACACGACGGGCGAGCCCGCGACATTTCGACACGGTCGTCCGATTCGGGGACAGGAAACTTCCGTAATCTCCGCGCATGACCCCGATCGAGTTCGATTCACGAATCCATCGCCGCCTGACCCCGAAGCGTCGGGCCGTAATCGCGCCGCTGCTGCTCTGCGCCTCGATGCACGCGTTCGCGCAGCCCGCGACCGACACCGCGTCGGCGCCCACGCTACCGCAACCGCAACCGCAACCGCAACCGCAACCGCAACCGCAGCCGCAGCCGCAGCCGCAGTCGCCTGTCTTCGAGGGCTACGACGCCTTCTACGCGTCGCTGCCCGATCCGCTGTTCACATCCGGGGATCTGCGCGAGATCCGCGCCGCCGGAGCAGGCGACCGTTCCGACAACTTCTGGTCCTGGACGACAGCCGGCCGCACGCATGCGCTGGAAGTTCGGGGCGCCGACCTGATCGTCGACGGCCGGCGCCTGCCGGCCGCGCGCGCCACGCGGTTCGACGGCGAAGGCGTCGCGCCGTCGCTGGGCCGCGCCGCGACGGTCTACGCCAACGCGGACGCGGTTTGCGTCGAAGGCGTGCCTGGGAGCGCGAGCGGCACGGCCGTGCGCCACGTGCGCGTGAGCCTCGTCACCGTGCCCTACGGCGCGTCGGCCCGGCGCTTCGAACTGCCGAGCCTGTTCGCGAGCTGCCTCGGCCTGTTCCGCCGGCCCGCCGACGCCATCGGCTTCTACCGCGCCAGCTACCGCTGGCCGGAGAACGCATCAGCGCCGCTCGGCGTCACCTTCGACGCGTTCGTCCTGAAGACCGGCGCCTTCGAGCGCGGCGACCATCAACGCCAGGCCACCTTCGTGGAGCCTGGGAACGTCTACCGATTCACTTCGCCCTGAGCTTGCGCGCGCCCACCTGGGCCTTGATGCCACCGAGGATCAGGTCGATCCCCGCGAGGAAGTCCTCCCGGTCGTCGTGATCGCGCAGCTGCGCGGCGACCGACCGGGTGAACGGGTACTGCGTCTCGTCGAGCGCCTGCCAGGCATCGGCCACCTCGCCGAGGAAGTCCTCGCGCGCGATCGCATGCGTCTGCGCGTACTGCCGGTTCGCGGCGTTCTGCCCGCCGACGCCCAGCACGTAGTGCAGCAGCGCCGAGGCCGTCGACCACTGCCGCGCCTGCGGCACGCCGAGCGCCCTCACCTGCTGGCCGATGCATTCGAGCACCCGCACCGCCGGCAACTGCCCGGCCGACTGCAGCAGCGTCGAGCCGACCCACGGATGCTCGTCCATCGCGTCGAACATGCCCAGCGCGAGCGCGCGGAGGGTGTCCTCGGGCGTCGCTTCGTCCGCATGCGCCGCCATCACGCCGGCGATCACCGCGTCGCAGGCCGCGACCAGCAGGTCGTCCTTGTTCGCGACATGCCAGTAGATCGCGCCCGGTCCGGTCGCCAGCCGCTCCGACAGGGCGCGGAAGGTCAGGCCGCCCTCGCCCGCGCTGTCGAGCAGCGCGATCGCCGTCTCGACGATGAGATCCCGGGAGAGCGAATCCTCGCGGCGCTGCGGAGTGCTTGCCTTCTTGACCATGCCGCATCTTGACACAAATGGAACGCCGCTCCATGATCATGGAACACCATTCCAGACATCGACCGGCCGGCGGTGTCGTCCCCCTTCGAAGGAATCACGATGACACGCACGATCGCGATCGTCGGCGCCGGACTCGGCGGCCTGATGCTCGCCCGGGTCCTCCAGGTCCACGGCATCGCCGCGAGCGTCTACGAGGCCGACGCCTCGCCCGACGCGCGCAGCCAGGGCGGGATGCTCGACATCCACGACGACAGCGGCCAGCTCGCGCTGAAGGCCGCGCGGCTGCATGAGGCATTCATCCGGCTCATCCATCCGGGCGGCCAGGCCTCGCGCGTCCTCGACCGCGACGGCACGGTGCGGCTCGACCAGCCCGACGACGGCCGCGGCGGACGCCCCGAGGTGCGCCGCGGCGAGCTCCGCCAGCTGCTGCTGGACGCGCTGCCCGCCGGCACGGTGCGATGGGGATGCAAGGTCGCGTCGGTCGCGGCGCTCGGCGACGGCCGCCACGCTGTGAGTTTCACCGACGGCTCGGTGGTGACGGCGGACCTGCTCGTCGGTGCCGATGGCGCCTGGTCCAAGGTGCGTCCGCTGCTGTCCGCGGCGACGCCCGAGTACACCGGCACGACCTTCGTCGAGACCTGGCTCGCCGACGCCGACCGGCGCCATGCGGCCAGCGCCGAGGCGGTCGGCAGCGGCGGGTTCTTCGCGATGTCGCCGGACAAGGGCCTCTTCGCCCACCGGGAGCCGGACGGCGTGCTGCACACCTATGCGGCGCTGCGCCGACCGATCGCGTGGTTCGAGGATGCCGCGTCCGCGGGACCCGCGGCGGTGCTCGCGCGCGTGGCCGCTGAGTTCGACGGCTGGGCACCGGCGCTCACCGCGCTGATCACCGACGGCGAATCGGCGCCGGTGTTCCGCCACCTCCACGCGCTGCCTGCGACACACCGCTGGGAACGCGTGCCCGGCGTGACGCTGCTCGGCGACGCCGCGCACCTGATGCCGCCCGCGGGCGACGGCGCGAACCTCGCGATGGTCGACGGCGCGGATCTGGCCGGAGCGATCGCCGCGCATCCCGGCGACCTGGAAGCCGCGCTCGCCGCCTATGAGTCAACGCTGTTCCCGCGCAGCGCGGCGGCAGCGATCGGCGCGGTCGAAGTGCTCGAGGCCTGCCTCGGCGCCGAGGCACCGCACAGCCTGGTGCGCTTCCTCGATCAGGCGCGCTCCTGAGCGGTCGGCGCGACGCGCGACGGCGCGCGACCTTCGTCCAACGGCGCGGCCTTGCGCCATGCGTTGGGCGACTGCCCCGTGACACGCTTGAACGCGTGGCTGAAGGCGCTCTCCGACGCGTAGCCGAGCGTCTGCGCCAGCACCGCCACCGGCGTGTCCTCCTCGCGCAGCGCGCGCTCGGCCAGGCGCATGCGCCAGTCCGCGAGGTAGCTCAACGGCGCGACGCCCGCCGCCTCCTTGAAGCGCACCGCGAAGGTCGTGCGCGACATCGCGCAGGCCTGCGCCAGTTCCTCGAGGTGCCAGCTCCGCGCCGGATCGCCGTGCATCAGGCGCAGCGCCGGCGCGACGCGCGGATCCGCCAGCGCGCGCAGCCAGCCGGCAGGCATCGGTCCAGAGGTCTCCAGGTGCGCGCGCAGGATCTGGATGAAGAGCAGCTGCGACAGCTGCTCCGACACCAGCGACCCGCCGGGCAGCGGCTGGGCGCGCTCCTCGACCAGGTGGTGCAGCACCCAGCGGAACACTTCCGCCCGCGGCGAAGCCGCGCGGATGTGGATCCACGGCGGCAGCACGCCTTCGAGCAGCCGTCCGCTGACCTTGTCCAGCAAGACATGACCCCCCAGGTGCGCGAAGTCCTCGCCGCTGCCCAGCGTGGCCGTCGCCTTGCCCGCGCCGGAGAACAGGCCCATCGCGTCGACCGGCTCGAGGTCCGGCGCGCTCGAGAGCACCGTCGCCCGCCTGGCCGCCAGCAAGCCGACATCGCCGGTCTCGAAGAAGACGGGCTGCGGCTCCCCCTCGATGCGTACCCAGCACTGGCCCTTCACGACCGCAAAGAACTTGATCTTGTCGGGCGCGGGGAAGCGGATGGCCCACTCGCCGCCGGCCCGGAAACCGCCGGTGACGAGCGAGGCGGCACGGGTGAACTTCAGGATGTCGGAAAACGGATCGCTCTGCATTTCCGAACTATCACGCAAGTAGTCCGTACGCTCAAGCATTCACAGTCCGGACATCGGCTCCTATCGTGCCGGTCATGCATTCCACCCACCCCACCACCCCCACCGCATCCGCGTCCGCGTCCGCGTCCGCATCCGCATCCGCATCCGCATCCGGCGCGCAGGATCCGCGCGACACCTTGGTCCTCGTGACCGGCGGGACCGGCTTCATCGCCCAGCACTGCATCCTGGCGCTGCTCGCCAGCGGCTACCGCGTCCGCACCACGATCCGTTCCGCGAAGCGTGAAGCCGAGGTCCGCGCCTACCTGCGCGTCGGCGGCGCGGATCCTGGCGATCGTCTGTCCTTCGTCGTCGCCGACCTGGCGGCCGACGACGGCTGGGCGCAGGCCGCCGCGGGCTGCCGCTACGTGCTGCACGGCGCGTCGCCGACGCCCTCGGGCTCGCAGGTGCGCGAGGAGGACTGGATCCGCCCCGCCGTCGACGGCAACCTGCGCGTGCTGCGCGCCGCGCGCGACGCGGGCGTCCAGCGGGTGGTGCTGACCTCCGCGTTCGGTGCGATCAGCGCGGGCCACGGCCCGATGTCCCGTCCCTTCGACGAAACCGACTGGAGCGATCTCTCCGGCGAGGTCTGGCCGTACCAGAAGTCCAAGACCTTGGCCGAGCGCGCCGCCTGGGACTTCGTCGCCAGGGAGGGCCGCGGGCTGGAGCTGTCCGCGATCAATCCGGTCACCGTCTTCGGTCCCGCACTGGGGCGGGACACCTCGCATTCCATCAGCATCATCCAGCGCATGCTCGACGGTCAGCCCGGCTGCCCGAAGCTCAACACCGGCGTGGTCGACGTCCGTGACGTGGCCGACCTGCACCTGCGCGCGATGATCCACCCGGCCGCCAACGGCGAGCGCTTCCTCGCCACGGCCGGCGATAGCCTCTGGATGACCGAGATCGCGAAGGTGCTCAAGCAGCACCTGGGCGCCGCCGCGCATCGGGTGAAGACGCGGGTGCTGCCGAACTGGCTGGTGAAGCTGATCACTCGCGGCACTCCCGCCGGGCGCAGCGTCGCCACGCTGCTGGGCCGCAACCTCAACGCCTCCGGCAACAAGGCGCGGCGCGTGCTCGGTTGGCGGCCGCGCTCGAACGAGGAGGCGATCCTCGCGACCGCCGAAAGCCTCATTCGACTGAAGATGGTGCGCGACTGACACGCGCTGGCGCGGCTCCGGTTTGGGATGCACCGCTAGGCGCAAACCGCAGCCATAGCAGCGCTATGGCGAGGATTTGCAACGACGCGGGGCGCCCAAAGCGGAGTCGCGCCTCACTCGACGGTGATGCTGCGGTCCTTGATGAGAGTCGCCATGCGCTTGAGCTCGGCATCGACGAACTTCTCCGATTCGGCCGCGCCGCCGTGGAAGGCTTCGCCGCCGAGCTCGGCGATGCGGGCCTTGATCTCCGGCGAGGCCAGCGCCGCCTGCACGGCCTTGGACAGCCGCTCGACGACCGGCGCCGGCGTGCCGGCCGGCGCGAAGAGCCCGTTCCATTCGTACATCTCGAAGCCGGGCAGGCCCGCTTCGGCGCCGGTGGGCACGTCCGGCAGTGCCGCCGAGCGCTTCTTCCCGCTGACCGCCAGCGGTCGCAGCTTGCCCTGCTTCGCGTACTGCAGCGTCGAGGCCACGTTGCCGAAGAACACCGGCACCTGGCCGCCGATGACGTCGGTCAGCGCGGGACCGCCGCCCTTGTAGGGCACGTGCATCATCTCGACCTTGGCGGACTGCTCGAACATCACGCCCGCGATGTGCTGGGCCGAGCCGTTGCCCGACGAGGCGAAGGCCACCGCGTCCGTCTTGACCTTGGCCGCGGCCACCAGCTCGGCGGCGTTCTTCGCCGGGAACTGCGCGTTGACCAGCACCACGTTCGGGAACAGCGCCGTCACCGCGACCGTCTTGAAGGCCTTGCCGTGCTTGTAGGGCGAATTGGGGAACAGGGTCGGCGTGACCGCGTAGGACGAGGCGTCGAACAGCAGCGTGTAGCCGTCGGCCGGCGAACGCGCGACGGCGCCGGCGGCGATCTGGCCGCTGCCGCCGGGGCGGTTCTCGATGATGATGGTCTGGCCCAGCGCCTCGCCCACCTTGGGCGCGATCAGGCGCGCGATCAGGTCGGCGCCGCCGCCCGGCGGGTAGCTCACCATGAAGGTCACCGGCTTGGTGGGCCAGGCCTGTGCCCAGGCCGCGCCGGACAGCGCGGTCGAGGCGGCCAGGGCCAGCGCCGTCAGCACGGCATGGCGTCGTTGGATCATCACGGTCTCCTGAGGCATCGGGAAGGAAAGGGAAGCGGGAAGGAAGCGGAAGCGGGACGGAAGTGAAGCGGGATCACCGCGTCTCCGCGCTGTAGTGGAAGGCGGTGGCGTCGCCCCAGGTGGTGCGCAGCTCGATGCACTGGCCGCCGAGGTCGAAGGCCTTGCGCTCGACGCGGATCCCGGGGGCGCCCTCGGGCAGGTCGAGCAGCGCGGCGGTCGGCGCGTCGAGGTGGCCGAAGCTCAGTTCGTCGTTGGCCCGCGCGACCGTCACGCCGCACAGCCGGGCCAGCATCGGATACAGCAGGTCCTCCCATTCGCGCAACGGCAGCTCGCGCAGGGCGGCGAACCGGGCCGTCGGCAACAGGATGTCCTCGGCGAGGACCGGCCGGTCGTCGAGCAGCCGCACCCGCTGGATGCGCAGCGCGCCGTCGCCGGTGGCCTGGCCGAGCGCCTGGGCATCGGCGGCGCGCAGGCGCACGGTCTGGCAGCGCCGGACCTGCGCCGTCGGCGGTCCGCCCGACGGGCCGCGGAAGCGGAAGAAGCGCAGCAGCGACGGCCCGTTCAAGCCCTGCGTGACGAAGGTGCCCTTGCCATGCACGCGCTGCAGGATGCCTTCGGCCGCCAGCATCGCGATCGCCTGGCGCATCGTGCCCAGCGCCACGCCGAAGCGCTGCGCCAGGTCGGTCTCCGACGGGATGGCCGCGCCGGCCGACCACTCGCCGCCGATGATGCGCTGGCGCAGGTCCTGAGCGAGCTGCGCATAGCGGCTGACGCCGGCGGTCGGCGCCGATGAAGGCGTGGAGGTCAAGATGCTTTTCCTATAGTCCTCTATAGGACTAGAATTCTGTCATGATGCCGACGCCCCACCCCGCCGTCAAGCCCGATCCGATCACGGGCACGGTCGACACGCACTTCCACGCGTTCCCGCTGACGTCGGCCGGCGTGCCGGGCGCGCGCTACGTGCCGGACTACGCCGCGCCGATCGAGGCCTGGGAGGCGGCGGTCACGCCGCACGGCGTCTCGCACGGGGTGCTGGTGCAGCCCAGCTTCCTCGGCACGGACAACGTCCATCTGCTGCACCTGCTGTCGGCGCGGCCGTCGCAGCGGCGCGGGGTGGTCGTCGTGGCGCCGGACGTCCCGGCGGCCGCGTTGCAGGCGATGGAGACGCTGGGCGTGCGCGGCATCCGGCTGAACCTGGTCGGCGGCGACCACCGGCTCGGCGCGGCGTGGTTCCCGTTGTTCGAGCAGCTCGAGGCGTTGAACTGGCACGTGCAGATCCACACGGACCACGGGCGGCTTGAAGAGGTGCTGCACCAGATCCCGCGCGCGCTGACGGTGGTCGTCGACCACTTTGGCAAGCCCGCCACGCCGCAGGAGCCCAACCGGCTCGTGGCGACGCAACAGGACCGGCTCTACGTGAAGCTCAGCGCGCCCTACCGCCTCGCGCCGGGCTGCGAGGCCGAAGACCTGGCGGGGCGCTGGCTGGACCGCGTGGGTCCGATGCGACTGGTCTGGGGCAGCGACTGGCCCTGCACGGCGCACGAGTCCGCGCAGGCGGCGTCGGTGTCTGCGCGATGGCTGTCGCGCTGGCTGGCCTCGGCGACGATGACCGAGGTCGTGCTCAGCGCCAACGCGTTGAGCCTGTATCGCTTCTGAGCCGCGGTTGACCCGCGCGCGATCCCGCCCCTACACTTCGCCCCGCAGCGCGCCCTCCGCGCTGCCGTAGGCGTTACCGTCATCCAACGCGTCCCTTGTCGAGAGGAGCCCAGCGGGGCAGTTCTCGATGAACCACGACGCGCTTCCGATGACCGCTTGTTCCGCCTGCCTGGTGCGCCAGGCCACTGGCCGGCTCACGCTGGCACCTTCCTGCCGGTCCGGATTGCGTCTTCACGGCAACCCCTGACCCTTGAAGGACCTCTCATGAAACTCACCGGCAACACCATCCTCGTGACGGGTGGCACCAGCGGCATCGGCCGCGCGCTGGCCGAGGCGCTGCACGATCGCGGCAACCGCGTCGTCGTCACCGGCCGCCGGCGGCACCTGCTCGACGAGATGAGCGCCGCGCGGCCCGGCCTGGCCGGCCTCGAGCTCGACGTCGACGACGCGGCCTCGCTCACGCGGCTGCGGCCGGCGCTGCAGGCGCGGTTCCCGGAACTGAACGTGCTGATCGCCAACGCGGGCATCTCGCGCGCCGAGGACCTGCGCGACGACGCCTGGACCGCGTCCGATGCCGAAGCCATCGTGTCGACCAACATCCTGGGCGTGGTGCGCGTCGCGGCGGCGGTACTGCCGCTGCTCAAGGGCAAGGCGGACGCGGCCTTCCTCGCGACCAGTTCCGCCCTCGCCTTCGTGCCTCGCGCGGACTTCCCGACCTACTGCGCGAGCAAGGCTTTCCTGCACTCGTGGCTGCAGTCGCTGCGGCATCAGATGCGAGGCTTCCCGGTCGAGGTGCTGGAGCTCTCGCCGCCTTACGTGCAGACGGAGTTGACGGGAACGCAGCAGGCCAGCGATCCGCGCGCGATGCCGCTGGCGGACTATGCCGCCGAGGTCCTGGGCCTGCTCGAAGCCGGCGGAACGCCGCGCGGCGAAGTGCTGCTCGATCGCGACCTCCCACGCCGCTGGGCCGAGCGCGACGGCAAGTACGAGCAGCTGTTCGCGATGATGAATCCGGCCTGAGTCCGCGCTGATGCGCTGATGCGCGGATCGGCCCGGGCTCGGGCCGATCCGCGGCGTTCAGCCCGGCGCGTGGCAGACCGCCTCGATGTTGTGCCCGTCCGGATCGATGACGAAGGCCGCGTAGTAGTTGGCGTGGTACTTCGGACGCAGTCCGGGCGGGCCGTTGTCCTTGCCGCCGGCGGCCAGCGCGGCCTTGTGGAAGGCGTCGACCTGCGCGCGCGTGGTCGCCACGAAGGCGATGTGCAGCGGCGCCGGCTGGCCCTCGGTCTGATAGAGGCACAACGAGGCGTTGTGGCTGCCGCAGATCTCGATGCCGTAGGACGGGTCGTCGCCTCCGGCGATGGTCACGCCCAGGGGCTCGAGCGCCTGGAGATAGAAGGTCTTGCTCGCGGCGTAGTCACGGACGCCGAACTTGACATGGTCGAACATCGGGGCTCCTGAAGGGGTGGAGGGCCAGCGTGTGCTGGAGCGTGCGTATTCGGAGAACCATGCCTTGCGAAGCGCCGGGCGACAGACGTCATGGCGGGACACCGACGCTGTCCGGCGACTCCATGCCGGGGATAGGATCGCACACCATGAGCGACACGCCTCACCCGCGCACCGAAGCCGACGTCCGCGTCGACCTCGCCGCCGCGTACCGCCTGGCCGCGCTCGCGGGCTGGGACGACACGATCTACACGCACCTCTCGGCCGCGGTGCCCGGCGAACCGGGCGTCTACCTGCTGAACGAATTCGGCCTCGGCTTCGACGAGGTCCGCGCGAGCAACCTGGTGAAGGTCGACGTGTCGGGTCGCGTCGTCGACGGCAGCGGAAGGCGCGTCAATCCGAGCGGCTTCGCGATCCACGGTGCGGTGCATGCCGGCCGGCCGGACATCGAATGCGTGATCCATCTGCATGCGCCGTGGGGCGTCGCGCTGGCCATGCTGCCTGGCGGCTTGCTGCCCACGTCGCAATGGGCGATGCGGCTGCATGGCCGGCTCGGCCGTCACGCCTATGAAGGTCTGTCGCTGGGCATTGAGGAACAGCGGCGGCTGGTCGGGAACCTCGGCGCCCTGGATGGACTGATCCTCGAGAACCACGGCACGCTGACCGTCGGCCGGTCGGTGGCCGAGGCCTTCCTGCTGATGCACATCCTCGAGCGCGCCGCCCAGGCGCAACTGCGCGCGATGGCGGCGAACGGCGGCACCGTGCGCCAGGTCGACGAGACATTGGCCGATCTGACCTACCGCCAGTGGGTCGGCGACGGCACCGAACGCGACGGCGACGCCGAATGGCCGGCGCTGCTGCGGCGCGCGGACCGGCTCTCGCCCGGTTTCCGCGACTGAATTTCCAACACTCCCAGGAGCACACCCATGCCCACCCTGCGCGTCGAACTCTTCGAAGGCCGCACCCCGCAACAGAAGGCCGAGCTGGCCGAGGAGCTCACCGAGGCCTGCGTCCGCGTGCTCGGCGGCAGCGCCGATGCCGTCGACGTCGTGTTCTTCGACGTCAAGCGCCAGGACTGGGCGACCGGCGGGGTGCTCTGGAGCGAGAAGAGCAAGTAAGACGAAGGCTTCGGTCCTTCCACCGCCGCTGGCCCTCACCCCCGCCCTCTCCCGCAAGCGGGAGAGGGAGCAAGAAGAGCGCAGTACTTCGGAGGCCCCGCGCGCTGCGCGCGCCCCTCACCCCTGCCCTCTCCCGCAAGCGGGAGAGGGAGCAAGAAGAGCGCAGTACTTCGGAGGCCCCGCGCGCTGCGCGCGCCCCTCACCCCCGCCCTCTCCCGCAAGCGGGAGAGGGAGCAAGACGGTCGGCTCGGTGCATTCCCACTTGCGGGAGAAGGAGCAACTCGGTCGGCTCGGTGCATTCTCACTCCCTCTCCCGCTTGCGGGAGAGGGTGGGGGTGAGGGCCAGCAGCCTCGGCAGTCAGCCTCTCATTCCGGCTCGATTCCCGCCGCCTTGATGATGGCGCCCCACTTGCGCGTCTCCGCCTCCTGGAACGCGCGCAACTCCTCCGGTGTGCTGGCCCAGGCATCGACACCCGCGCCTTCGAAGAAGGTCTTCGCCGGCACGCTGCGCAGCGCCGCGGTAAGCAGCTCGCGCAGCCGCTGCACCACCGGCGCCGGGGTCGCCGCCGGCACATACGCGGCGAACCAATAGCTCATGTCATAGCCCGCGACGCCAGCCTCGGCGATCGTCGGCACGTCCGGCAGCAGCGGCGAGCGCTTCGTCATCGAGAAGCCCAGCGCCCTCACCTTCCCCGCCTTGATCTGCGGCAGGCCGGTCGCCGTGTCGGTGATCATGAAGTCGACCTGCCCGCCGATCAGGTCGGTCAGCGCGGGCGGATTGCTCTTGTAGGGCACGTGCAGCAGCTGCGTGTGCGAGAGCTGCTGGAACTGCTCGCCCGCAACGCGGCTGGACGCGCTGCCGCTGCCGAAGCTCACCTTGCCCGGCTCGCGCTTCGCGCGCGCGATCACGTCGGCGACCGACTTGTACGGCCCGTCAGCCTTGACCACCATCACCTGTCCACCCTTGCCCAGGCCGGTCACCGGCGCGAAGTCCTTGACCGGGTCGTAGGGCAGCTTGCGATACAGATGCGGATTGGCGGCCTGCGTCGTGTTCGTCGTGATCAACACGGTGTAGCCGTCCGGCGCGGCGCGCGCGCCCTGCTGCGCGGCGAGCATGCCACTGGCACCCGCCTTGTTGTCGACGACCACCGCCAGCTTCGTCTGCTCCGTGATCGCCTGGCCGAGTGCCCGCGCCAGCTGGTCGGTCGCGCTGGCCGCGGCGAACGGGACCAGGAAGGTGATCGGCTTGTTGGGATAGCCGCCGGCCGCTTGCGCATGCGCCGGCGCGGCCGCCGTCAACATCACCGCGCATGCGGCGGTCAGCAGGGCCTGGCGTCGATTGATCGGCGTCGGGAAGGTCATCGGTTCGTCTCCATCGTGTCGTTGTGATCGGTGATCGGTCCGCGGAGCAGGTGCAACAGGTGCTGCGGCACCTCCAGCGGCATCGCCAGCACGACGAAGGACAGCGCCTTGCCGTGACTGTCGAGATTCAATGCGTCGTTGACGCCGCCGTCGAGCACGTCGTCGAGGACGAAGTTCATCGCCTGCAGCTTCGGCAGCAGATGCCGTGTCACGTGGGTCGGACGTCGAGCGGCGAAGGCTCGCGCGACCGCGTCCTCGGTGAGTTGCTCCACCAGCAGCGGGTACAGCGCCGGATCCCAGGCGATCACGCTGATGTTGGAGCGGTTGCCCTTGTCGCCGGTGCGGCCGTGGGCGGCGAAGCGGAGTTCGACGGTGCGGATGAGCTCGGCGCGGGTCATGACAGCGTCACCGTGGCGGTCGCGAGTTCGCGCGGGAACAGGCAGGAGCGCAGGCCCAGGCGGGGACGCACGCTGGTGCGCACGCCGCCGCCGCCGGCGGGGCCGCAGGTGTAGAGGGCGGTGACTTCGCGCGTCAGGCGTTCCGCGCCTGCGCGGTCGACGTGGTTCGCGGCGACGCGCAAGCGGACGTCGCGCGCGTCGCCCATCGGCAGGATCGCCAGCGCATCGCCGGCGTCGTCGCCCAGCACGCTTGCGACCCCGATCAGATCGACGCGCAACGGCCCTTGCCGATCCTGCCCGCCCAACCGGGCGCGCAGCACCTCCGCGGCGAGTCGCGCACGCGCCTCCGCGCCGGGACCTGCGTAGGAGATCTCGCCCTCGGCCAACCAGCCGTTGGAGAAGAACACGTTCGCCTTCAAGGCCGCCGGCCGCGCGTGGCCGCGCACGCCGGACAGGCGGACCTCATCGGGGCCGACGCGCCGCACCTCGGCCTCGCCGATGTCGGCGACGACATCCGGCGTCAGGTATGCGGCGGGATCGTGCAGCTCGTACAGCAGTTGCTCCTTGACGGTGTGTTCGTCGACGCAACCGCCGGTGCCATCGGCCTTGAAGACCGTGCAGCTGCCGTCGACCTCGATCCGGGCGATCGGGAATCCGACGGTCGCGAGGTCCGGAACGTCCTTGAACCCTGGGTCCGCGTAATAGCCGCCGCAGACCTGCGCGCCGCACTCCAGCAGATGGCCGGCCATCGTGGCGCCTGCGAGACGGTCCCAGTCGTCGGACGCCCAGCCGAAGTGCGCGAGCGCCGGCCCGACCGTCAGCGACGGATCCGCGACACGGCCGGTGACGACGACGTCCGCGCCTTGACGCAACGCGTCGGCGATGCCCTCCGCACCGAGGTAGACGTTGGCGCAGGCGATGGTGTCCTCGGCGAGCGCCTGCCCCTCGCGCGCGAGCGTCTGCGTCAGCAAGGCGCGTTGTTCACGCGACGCCAGCGCATCGCCGCCGACGACGGCGACGATGGGCCTTCGCAGGCCGAGTTCCGCCGCGATGGCCTGCACGCGGCGAGCGGCGGCAGGCGGATTCGCCGCGCCGAAGTTGCCGACGATCGGGATGCCATGCGCCAGGCAGTCGGCGAGCACGGGGCGCAGCATCTCGTCGAGCAGCGGCTCGAAGCCGGCCTCGGGATCGCGTTGCCGCGCGAGCTGCGCCAGCGCGAGCGTGCGCTCGGCCAGCGTCTCGAAGATGAGGACGGCCGGACCGCCGAGGCGGATCAGCGTGTCCACGACAGGCCGCGCCGCGTCGGTGCGGTCGCCGGAGAAACCGGCGGCGCAGCCGACGAGCAAGGCGGTGGAAGCGGTGGCGGGAACGGTGGCGGAAACGGATGCCATGCGACCGACTGTAGGCTCGCGCCAGCTATCGGAGAATTCGATTGTTCGGATCAGCTGATTGATAGATCAAATGAATCAACGTCGCGCTCCTGTGGTCGATCTCCCGGTCGCCAACCTGTCGGCGAGGCAGCTCGCGGCCTTCGTCGCGCTGGTGGAGCTGCGCAGCTTCACGCGTGCGGCCTCGCAGTGCCACCTGTCGCAGCCGGCGTTCAGCGCGTTGATCCGGACCTTGGAAGAGAGCCTCGGCGCGCGGCTCTTCGATCGCACGACGCGGGCGGTCGAGCCGACGGCGGAAGGTGCGATGTTCCTTGAGCCGGCGCGACGCTTGCTGCAGGACATGCGGCTCGCGACGGACGACCTGCGCGACCACGTCGCGCGTCGCCGCGGCCGGGTGGCGCTGGCAGCGCTGCCGGCGCTGGCGGCGGGGTGGCTGCCGGCGCATCTCGCGGCTTTCCGCCGCGACTATCCGGGCATCGAGATCGACCTCGCGGACGTGCTGTCGGAAAGCTGCGTGGAGCGGGTCCGCTCGGGTCGCGCGGACCTGGCGCTGGCGGCGCTGCGCTCGACCGCGCCGGAGTTGTCGGTCGAGCCCTTCCTGTCGGATGTGTTCTACCTGGTCTGCCGCCGCGACCATCCGCTGGCGAAGCGCCGCAAGCCGACGCTGGCGGAACTCGCGCAACAGCCGTTGATCGGGCTGGCGCGGCACAGCAGCGTGCGTCAGGCGCTGGACGCGGCCCTGCCCTCGCAGCCGCTGCGGCCGGTGCTGGAGTTGGAGCAGCTCAGTTCGGTGGCGGGCATGGTGGTCGCGGGACTCGGCGTGACGCTGGTACCGGCGCTGACGCTGTTCCACTTCGAGCATCCGGAGTTGATCGCCCGGCCGATCGCCGACGAGGGGCTGCAGCGGCACATCTACCTGATCCGGAGGCGCGATCGGGCGCTGTCGTCGGCGGCGCAGGCGATGGCGGAGGCGTTGTGGGGATGGGCCGCGGAGTGGACCCGGCGAGCTGGTGTGATGGTGCACGCCCACACCACTCATCCTTGTTGATACTGTACAAAAATACAGTATCATGAGCTCATCCAACTCCGGAGATGAGCCATGCTGCTCGACCTCAACAACGCGGCTTCGATCGTCGAATGGTGGTGCATCTATCCCGAGCGTCATGGGCCGTTGCTGGCTGATTGGGAGCGTCGGCGCCCCGAGCACGCGGCGGAGATCAGCCGCGCGCGGCGGTTGATCAAGGCGGATCCGGCGCGGCGCGCTTTGCTCGTCCGGGCGCAGGTCGAGGAGGCCAGCGCAAGACCTGCCCCCGAGTACCGGCCTTCGTTCGATGAGGTGGCGGCAGGGGAACTGCGCAGTGAAGACGCGGTCGATGCCATCGCGGCCTGAACTGCCGTACGGCCACCGCCGCTGGCCCTCACCCCCGCCCTCTCCCGCAAGCTGTATGGACCGAGGACATGGGTAACAGGTGTGCCAGGACATGGGTGACACTTTTCCCGCCTAGTCAGCGGGAGGACGAAGTTGCCCTGGAGCCCAGCCACCGTG